>Ga0209096_1000097_pt1 | contig 136520 bp, 119 predicted proteins | sample AD_UKC034_MetaG_FD_184407 | JGI IMG/M metagenome (GOLD analysis project Ga0209096, IMG submission 184407) | Active sludge microbial communities of municipal wastewater-treating anaerobic digesters from USA - AD_UKC034_MetaG (SPAdes) (version 2) | ecosystem: Engineered > Bioreactor > Anaerobic... | reverse complement strand
CCGCGCCACGAGTTCGCGCTTGGACTTGAAGTAGCGGTAGACGTTGCCTTCCACCACGCCTGCGCGTTGTGCCACGTCGGCCATGGTGGCCGCGTCGTAGCCGAGCTGGCAGAACACCTGCTCGGCAGCAGCCAGGATGCCTTCGTAGCGTTCGGCCTTGGGCAGACGCTTGCGCGCCGGCGCAGCCGGGGATCGGACCCGTGCGGGCATGGACAACGGCAGACGGTGCGGTGGGGACTGGGCGCTCAGCGAGGCGGCAGACGGAACGCGCCGTCGAGCCGGATGCACTCGCCGTTCAGGTAGGCATTCTCGACGATGGTGCAGCACAGGCTGGCGATCTCGTCGGGCTGGCCGAAGCGCTTGGGGAACTGGAAGTCCGCGGCGATGCGATCGACCACGCCGGCAGGCAGGCTCTGCAGCATCGGCGTCCAGAAGGCGCCGGGCGCGATCGCGTTCACGCGGATGCCCAGCGGCGCCAGCTCGCGCGCGGCCGGCAGGCTCAACCCGACGACGCCGGCCTTGCTGGCGCTGTAGGCGCTCTGCCCGACCTGGCCGTCGAAGGCAGCGCCCGAGGCGATGTTGACGACCACGCCCCGTTCGCCGTCGGCGTCGGGCGGGTTCTCGCGCATGGCCTGCACGCAGTGGGACATGACATGGAAGGTGCCGGCCAGGTTGACCATCAGCGTGCGGCGGAAGCGCTCGCCCGCGCTGGCGCGGCCTTCGCGGTCGAGGATGCGCAGCGGGCTGACGATGCCGGCAAAGTTGAAGCAGGCGTGCAGCGCGCCGAAGTGCGCGCGCCCCTGCGCCACCGCCGCGGCAACCTGCGCCTCGTCGGCGATGTCGACGGCGGCAAAGAGCACCCGCTCGGCGCCCAGCTCGGCGGCCAGCGAGCTGCCGGCCTGCGCGTTGTGGTCCAGCACCAGCACGCGCGCGTCGTGCGCGCGCAGCAGGTAGCGCACCGCGCCCTCGCCCAGGCCCGAGGCGCCTCCGGAGACGACGACCGTCTTGCCCGCGAGCTTCATGCCGCGCGCCCGTAGACGCCGATGTGCGCGCAGGACTCCTCGACGCCCCAGATGCCGCCACCGTTCTCCTGGATCGCGTGGCGCGCGCCTTCGACCTGGCGCGGGCCGCACTCCCCGCGCAGCTGGCCGACGAGCTCGAACACCTGCCCGAGCCCGGTGGCGCCGATCGGATGGCCCTTGCTCTCCAACCCGCCCGAGGGGTTGATCGGGATGCGCCCGCCCAGCGTGGTGGCGCCGGACTCGGCGAAAGCACCGCCTTCGCCCAGCGCGCAGAAGCCCAGGTTCTCGCTTTGCATCAGCTCGCCCATCGCGGTGGCGTCGTGCACCTCGGCGACGTGGATGTCCTCGGGCCCGAGGCCGGCGGCGGCGTAGGCATCGGCCGCGGCCAGGCGCGTGAGGTGGTGCTCCAGGTCGTCGCCATCGCGCGCGCTGGCCGTGCGCAGCACGCTGGCCAGCACCACCACCGCGCGCGAACGATCGGCGCGCAGCCGCCGGAAGCCTTCCTCGTTGCACAGCAGCGCCGCGGCGGCGCCGTCGGAGATCGGCGAGCACATCGGCAGCGTCAGCGGGTAGGTGATGGGCGGCGCAGCGAGCACCTCCTGCACCGTCATCGCCTGGCGGAACTGGGCGCGTTCGTTGGCACAGGCGTGGCCGCGGTTCTTCGAGGCGATCGCGGCCAGCTGCCGCTGCGTGATGCCGAAGCGGCGCTCGTACTGGCGCGCGAAGGACGCGTAGACGTCCATGAACGGGCTGTACTGGCTGGGCGAGGTGCTGCCCGGTGGCGGCGTCACGCCCTCGCCCAGCGCGAGGATGGTGCGGTGGTTCTGCGCGGGCGTCTGCACGTCCCAGGCGGCGTCGAAGATGCCGAAGCGCCGCGCGCGGTCCTCGGTGTACATCTTGTCGCTGCCCACGGCCAGCGCCACGTCGCAGGCGCCGGAGCGCAGGTAGTGGTAGGCCATGTGCAGCGCCGTGCTCGCGGTGGCGCAGGCATTCTCGACGTTGAACATCGGGATGCCCTGCAGCCCCAGCGGCAGCAGCGCCACCTGCGCGCCCACCAGGTGCTGACCCTCGAGGTAGCCCTGCGCGCAGTTGCCGTAGAAGGCGGCGCGCACGTCGGCCACGGTGCAGCCGGCGTCGCGCAGCGTGTCCTGCACGGCCCAGGCCACCAGCTCCTTGACCGAGCGCGCCGGGTGGCGGGTGAAGGGCGTCATGCCGACGCCGACGATGTAGATGTTGTCCATGGATCTCGGGGCTGTCTGGTGCGGCGGGGGGCTCGCCTGGCGCTCTTCACGCCGTGCCGTTCGCGGGGTTGCAGGGTCCTAGCGGCCAACGTAGACCGGCTCGCGCTTCTCGACGAAGGCACTGGTGCCCTCGCGCATGTCCTGCGTACGCATGTGCGCGCGCAGCTCGAACAGCTCCTGGCGCAGCGCGTCGGCCAGCGGCTTGTCGGCGCTCGTGTCGGCCAGGTGCTTCAGGCGTGCCAGCAGCAAGGGGCTCTTGCGTGCCAGCGCTTCGGCGAGCGCCTGCACACGCCCGGCCAAGGCCGCGGGCGGCACCAGCTCGTTGACCAGGCCCCAGGCCTGCCACTGCGCCGCCGGCTGCAGCTCGCCGGTGAACAGCAGCTGCTTGGCCACGTTCAGCGGCAGCCGCCGCGGCAGCAACGCGGCCGAGCCGCCGCCTGGGAAGATGCCGTAGTTGGCGTGGCCGTCGCCGAGCGTGGCGGTGTCGGCGGCGATCACGAGGTCGCAGCACAGCAGCAGCTCGAGCCCGCCGCCTACGGCAACACCGTTGACGGCGCCGATCAGCGGCTTGCGCAGCGCGCGCACGGCAGCGAAGCAGCGCGCCACCGTGTCGATGTAGTCCTCCTCGCCGGCGGCCACGGCACGACCACCGGCGACGACGTCGTGCTGCAGTGCCTTGATGTCGCCGCCGGCGCAGAAGGCGCGGCCGGTGCCGGTGAGCACCACCACGCGCACCGCCGGGTCGGCCTGCGCCCGGGCGACGCCGTCGGCCAGCGCCTCCAGCGCCGGACGGTCCAGCGCATTCAGCGCCTGTGGCCGGTTCAGCTGCAGCCAGGCCACCGGGCCCTGCAGGCGGTAGTCCACGCTCATGCGGGTCGCTCCTGAACGCGTGGCGTCAGTGCGCGCCGAACTCGGTCAACGCCTTGACGCTGCCGTCGCGCGCGTTGAGCTGGAACATCTTCAGCGGCGGCGCGGCGTGACCGGCCGGGTTGTCCAGCGAGATCGCGCCGCTCAGGCCGCCGGTGTCGAAGTTGCGCGTCTTGCCCAGCTCGGCGATGACGCAGGCGCGCGTGACGCTGCGGCCGCAGCGGCGGATGGCGTCGGCCATCAGCTTGATGCCGACGTAGCCGCTGACGGCGTAGCGGCTCATCGCTGCCACCTCGTCGGGTGCCAGGTGCTTGCGCGCGCTGTCCATCAGGCGCTGGCCGGCGGGGTCGCTGAGGCTCGCGTAGTAGTCGTCGAAGTAGTAGTCGTAGCCGTAGGGCGCCGCGAGCTTGATCGTCGCCGGCAGGCCGGCGGCCCAGTTGCCGACGACGGTGAGGTCCATGCCCAGGCGGCGCGTCTCGGACAGGATGCCGGCGACCTCGCTGACGACGGTGCCCAGCACCAGCACCTCGACGCCGGCTTCCTTGAGGCGCAGCGCCTCGGCCGAGAAGTCCTTCGCCCCGCGCTGATACGGCACCTCGACGACGTCCTTCAGCTTCAGCTCGGCGACGGCCTTCTGGTAGCCCTTGAGCACACCCTTGCCGTAGTCGTCGTTCTGGTATAGCAGGCCGAAGCGCGCGCTGCGCTTGCCCTGCTTGTCGGCGAGGTAGCGCATGCCCTCGTAGGCGGCGACGTCGTAGTCGGGCCCGACCATGAAGACGTTGGCGCGGCGCGGGTTCAGCACGGTCGGGTTGGGAGCGACGTGCACGATCGTCGGCACGCCCTTTTCCTCGACCACCGGCATCACCGCGGTGACACCCGAGCCGCCGGTGGTGCCGGTGACGGCGAACACCTTGTCGACGTCGATCAGCTTGCGCATCGCACTGACCGAGCGCGCCGGCACGTAGCCGTCGTCCTCGTACAGCACGCGCAGCTTGCGGCCGTTGATGCCGCCGGCGGCGTTGATCTCGGCCGCGGCCAGCTTGGAGCCGGCATAGGCCGACTTGCCGATGAAGGCGGCCGGGCCCGACAGCATCAGGACCTCGCCGATCAGGATCTCGTCGTCCGAAACCCCGGGCTCCTGCGCGAGCAGCGGCTGGGCGGCGGCCAGGGCCAGCGCCGGCGCGAGCAGCCAGCGGCGAAGTTGGGCTGTGAGCTTCATGCGTTGCACTCCAGTGAAGGGGGACAGGAAGGGTGTGAGACGAATCTCACTTCGACAGGGGCCACAGGACCCAGAAGCGCTTGGCCTTGCGCCAGATGCCGGCCAGCCCTTCGGGCTCCAGGCGCAGGAACAGCAGGATCACCGCGCCGTAGAGCAGTTCCTTGACCTCGTGCGCGTGGTTGGCGAACAGCGTGTCGAACCACGACCCGGTGCCGCCGAAGCCGAGGCGGATCAGCTCGGGCAGTCCGACCAGGAACGCCGTGCCGAGCAACGCGCCGGTGACGCGGCCGATGCCGCCGACGATGACCATCGCCAGCGCCTCGACGCTGAGCAGCACGCCGAAGGTGTCGACGTTGACGTAGCGCGTCTGCAGCGCCAGCAGCCCGCCGGCCACGCCGGCGTAGAAGGCGCTGACGACGAACGCCAGCAGCTTGTAGGCGGTGAGGTTGATACCCATCGCGCTGGCGGCGATGTCGTGCTCGTGCAGCGCGGCCCAGGCGCGGCCGATCTTGCTGCGCATCAGGTTCAGCGTCGCCAGCACGAAGGCCACCAGCAGCAGCAGCGCGAGCAGGTAGACGCTGCGGCCGTGGTCGAGTCCGGACACGAGCGGCATCAGTGGCGGCACCGGCATGCCGCTCGGCCCTCGCGTGATGCCCTCGAACATCACCAGCAGGTAGCTGACGATGACCGAGAAGCCGAGCGTGGTCAGCGCCAGGTACAGGCCCTTCAGGCGCAGCGAGGGGATGCCGACGGCCAGGCTCGACAGCGCCGCCACCATGCCCGCCGCGGCCAGCGCCGGCAGCGCGGGCCAGCCGTGGTCGGTGCCGAGGATGGCCTGGGTGTAGGCGCCCAGCGCGAGGAAGCCGGCATGACCGAGCGACAGCTGGCCGGCCACGCCGGTCAGCAGGTTCAACCCGAGCACCGCGATGGCCGTGACCGCGATCGTCGTCGCCAGCCCCAGCACGTAGCTGTTCGCCAGTGCCGGCAGCGCCAGCGCGGCGGCCAGCGCCAGCGCGCACCAGGCCCACTTGACCGGGTTGTCGCTGAGCGCGACGAGTTCGGCGTAGCTTTGCTTGAAGGTGCCGCTGCGCATCAGACCCTCTCGATCCGCCGCGTGCCGAACAGGCCGTAGGGCTTGACCATCAGCACGACGATGATCAGCAGGAAGCCGACGATGTCCTTCATGCCGCGGCCCAGGTAGCCGCCGGCCAGGTTCTCGAGCACGCCGATCACGAGACCGCCGAGTGCGCCGCCAAGCACGGAATCGAGCCCGCCCAGGATGGTCGCCGGGAAGGAGCGCAGGCCGAGGCTGTACACGGTCGGGTCGACGCTGAACAGGAAGGCGCACGCCAGGCCGGCAAGGCCGGCATACAGCGCCGCGAGCGCCCAGGCGAGCGTGTAGACGCGCCTGACGTCGATGCCCATCAGCAGCGCCGCCGATTCGTCGTTGGCGGTGGCACGCATCGCCAGGCCGGCGCGCGAGCGGGCGAACAGCGCCCAGGTGGCTGCGCTGGTGAGCGCCAGCGCCAGCAGCACCACGACCTGGGGCGTGTACAGCGCCACCGGCCCCAGGCGTATCAGCGCGTTGCCCAGCAGGCGCGGCATCAGCTGCGGCTCGTTGCCCCAGGCGAGCACGATGCCCGCGCGGATCATCACCGCCAGCGCGATCGTGACCATCACCTTGGCGAACATCGATTCACCGGCCATCGGCCGGATGAACAGCGCCTCGAGCAACACCGCGGCGACCATGGCCGCCGCCAGCGTGCCCGGCACCACCAGCCACAGCGCACCGGCATCCGGCCCTTGCGGTCCGGCCGGCATCCAGGTCGCCAGCGCATAGGCGATGTAGGCGGCCAGCATCATCAGCTCGCCCTGGGCGAAGTTGAGCATCCCGGTGGCGCGGTAGATGACCGCGAAGCCCATCGCGATCAGGCCGTAGACGCCGCCGACCACGAGTCCCGACACCAGCAGGTTGAACAGGAAGTCCATCGCTCAGGCCTCCTGCGCAGCTGCGGGCCCGTAGATCTGCGCGATCTCGGCGGCGAACTTGCGCTCGATCGCCGCGCGCCGCACCTTCATCGTCGCCGTCACCTCGCCGTCGTCGTGGTCCAGTTGCTTGCGCAGGATGGCGAACTTGCGCACGTTCTCCACCCGCGCGAAGCGCTCGTTGACGCGATCGACATGGGCCTGCACCAGGTCGCGCACCTCGGGTAGTGCGGCGAGGCTCGCGTAGTTCGTGTAGGCCAGGCCGCGGTCCTGCGCCCACTTGCCCACGGTGGCGAGATCGACCTGCAGGAGCGCGGCCAGGAAGTGGCGGCCGTCGCCCAACAGGATGGCCTCCTCGATGTACGGGCTCTCCTTGAGCGCGTTCTCGATCAGCGAGGGTGTGATGTTCTTGCCGCCGCTGGTGATCAGCACCGACTTCTTGCGGTCGACGATGCGGATCGAGCCATCGGCTGCATCGCGCTCGGCGATGTCGCCGGTGTGAAGCCAGCCGTCGGCGGTGATCGTCTTCGCGGTGGCCTCGGCGTCGTGCAGGTAGCCGCTGAAGACCATCTCGCCGCGCACCAGCAGCTCGCCGTCCTCGGCCAGGCGCTGCTCGATGCCTGGCACGGGCGGCCCGGCCCAGCCCAGGCGCACCTGCCCCGGGCGCTGCACGTTGATCAGGCCGCAGGTCTCGGTCATGCCGTAGACCTCGTGCACGGTCAGGCCGATGGCGCGGAAGAAGTGCGCGACCTGATCCGGCACCGGCGCGCCGCCGGCAGCGGCGAGGATCATGCGGTCCAGCCCCAGCGAGGCCAGCAGGTTCCCGAACACCGCTCGCCGCAGCAGCCGCTCGAGCATCCGGTCGGCGGCGCTCGCCGGAACGCCGCCGTTGGCGTAGGCGCGCGCGGCCAGCCGCTGTCCGGCGGCCAGCGCCAGCACGAAGGCGCGCCGCGCCAAGGGGTGCGCGTCCTGCGCGGCCAGCAGCACGTCGCGCTGCATCTTCTCCCAGATGCGCGGCACGCCGAGGAAGTACGTGGGCGCGATCTCGCGCAGGTCGTGCCCCACGGTGTCGATCGACTCGGCGAAGTTCACCACGCTGCCCCACACCAGCTGCGTGACGGTGGAGAAAAGCCGCTCGGCCACGTGGCACAGCGGCAGGTAGCACAGCGCCGACAGCGCCCGGCCCTCGAAGCCGTAGACCTCGCCGAGCACGCGTGCGGCGGCGACGATGCTGCGGTGGCTGATGCGCGCGCCCTTGGGCATGCCGGTGGTGCCCGAGGTGTAGACGATGATCGCGTCCTGCCGAGCTCGCAGCGTTGCCACCGCGCGCTCGATGCTGCAGCCAGCGCCTCTGGCCTGCTCGGCCGCGCGCAGCGCGCGGCCCTCGGCCAGCGCCGCCTCCAGCGTGACGATGCGCGCGTCGTCGTAGTGGCGCATGCCCTTGGGGTCGATCACCACGATGCGCTGCAGTTGCGGCAGCCCGCCCTCGTGCTCCAGCGCCGCCAGCACCTTGTCGGTCTGCTCCTGGTCGCCGCAGACGACCACGCGCGCGCCGCAGTGGCGCACGATGTACTGGAGTTCCGGCCAGGGGTTGGTCGGGTAGACGCCAACGGCGACGCCGCCCAGCGCCTGCGTGGCGAGGTCGGCGAAGAACCAGCCCGGCGTTCCATCGCCGACGATCGCCACTGCCTCGCCCTCGACCACACCCTGCGTCCGCAGGAACAGCGCCAGCTCGCGCACGCGCTCGGCGTAGTCGGCCCAGTCGTGGCGCTGCCATACGCCGCGCAGCTTCTCGCGCAGCGCCAGGCGCTGCGGATGCGCCTGGGCACGGGCGAACAGCAGGCCCGGCAGTGTCGCGGTGCCCTGGCGCGCGGCCTCGGCCAGCGCTGCGCGCGGATGATCGGCGGCGCGTCTCATGCGGCGACCCTCGTGCTTCCCAGGTAGGCGGCGACCACGCGTTCGTCCTGCGCCACCTCGGCCGGCGTACCGGCCGCGATGCTGCGCCCGAAGTTCAGCACCATCACCTGGTCGGAGATGTCCATCACGATGCCCATCTCGTGCTCGATCATCACGACGGTCACACCGCGTTCCTCGCGGATGTCGAGGATGAAGCGCGCGATGTCCTCGGTCTCCTCCTGGTTCATGCCGGAGACCATCTCGTCGAGCAGCAGCAGCCGCGGCTGCATGGCCAGCGCGCGGCCGAGCTCGACCCGCTTCTGCAGTCCGTAGGACAGCCCGCCGACGGTCGCGTCGCGCCAGGCCTCGATCTCCAGGAACTCGATGATTTCCTCGGCGCGCTCGCGCGCCACGACCTCGCTGCGCCGCACCCACGGCAGGAAGGCCGCCGCCGAGAACGGATCTGCGTGGATGCGGCTGTGCATGCCGACCAGGATGTTCTCGACCACGCTTCGGTGCTTGAACACCGCCAGGTTCTGGAAGGTGCGCGCGACCCCGAAGTCCGGCAGATGATGCGGCGCGCGGCCCGCCAGCGAACGGCCGTCGACGCGGATCGTGCCGCTGTCCGGGCGGAAGAAGCACGACACGAGGTTGAACAGCGTCGTCTTGCCGGCGCCGTTGGGACCGATCACCGAGCAGATCGTGCCCGGGGCCACCGACAGGCTGACCTCAGCCAGCGCCTGCACGCCGCCGAAGCGCTTGGCCGCGCCGGCGATCTCGAGCATCGGGGTATCGATCGCGCCCATGCCGCTGACGATCACGACAGCCAGCGCTTGCGGCGCCGGTAGTGCTTGACCTCGCGCATGCTGCGGCGTTCGCCGGCGTCGCCCAGGCCGAGGTAGAACTCGCGCACGTCGTCATTGGCCTGCAGGCGTGCCGAGGGACCGTCGAGGACGATGCGACCGCGGTCCATCACGTAGCCGTGGTCGGCGAGCTCCAGCGCCAGGCGGGCGTTCTGCTCGACCAGCAGCACCGCGAGCTCGCCCTCGTCGCGCAGGCGCCGGATGGCGTCGAAGATGACGTCGATCACCTGCGGCGCGAGGCCCAGCGAGGGCTCGTCCAGAAGAAGGTACCGAGGCTCACTCATCAACGCCCGCGCAATGGCCACCATCTGCTGCTGGCCGCCGGACAGCAGGCCGGCCACGCGACGCCGGTGCGGCACGATCTCGGGGAAGAGCGCGAGCGCGCGTTCGCGGGCGCGCGCGGCCGCCGCCGACGGGCGCGCCAGGGCGCCGGCGTCCAGGTTCTCGTCGACCGTCAGCGTGTCGAACAGGCGCCGCCCTTCGGGCACTTGCACCACGCCGCGGCGAACGATGTCCTGAGGCGCCCAGGCGGCCAGATCCTCGCCGTCGAGGGTGATCCGTCCTTCGGTGATGGCACCGTCCTCGGCGTACAGCACGCCGGACAGCGCCTTCAGCGTGGTGGACTTGCCCGCGCCGTTGCTGCCCAGCAAGGCCACGATCCGACCTGGCTCCACCTGCAGCGAGACGTCGCGCACGCCTTCGACGACCCCGTCGTAGAGCACGCGCAGGTTGGTGATCGTCAGCATTTCGTCGCGCCGGGTACTTGCTTCGGTCGTTGTCTGCCCGGATGGTCTGGGCTCATCTGCGAAGGCGACCAGGTCCGTGGAGAACCGCTTGATCGGATACCGCGACTCTACGTAATGAGTGCACCTCATTAATACCGTACAAACCCTGCCCGCGTACAGTTGGCTGCCGGACGCGCAGCAGCAACGATCCGGTTCTCGACGCCAGGCGCTGGCAGCGGCGGATGGACGGATCGACGGGTCGAAGTGAACAACACTCACCTCACGCGATCCAGACGACCCTACCCCTGGGTCGGTCGAACAGTCAGGCCGCCGCGGGCCGGGTGGAGCTGAAGCTCAAGACGCCGTGGCGCGACGGCACCACGCACCTGGTCATGAGCCCGCTGGAGCAACATGATCGGTTCCGGACGAATGTCACAGCCACCCTTGCACACGCATTACGCGCGATGGGAGCGCTTTGTACGATTCCTCTCAAGCAAATGTGGCTCTGCCACTTTGCTTGATCCCCACGGGGGACGGCTGGCTTTGGCCGGCCTTGGGGCGCTCAGGATGCTCGGTTCTCCGACGTTTCAATGCGGCGGTACCCGCTCCCTCCGCCGTCCGCCATTCGCTCATCCAGGACTTGCCATGATCAAACCCCTGCTGACGTTCGGCCTGCTGGCCGCCGCCATCGCCGCTGCGACCGGCCTGCACGCTGCAGACCAGCAGGCACCCAGGACCATGCTGGTACTGGATGCCTCCGGCTCGATGTGGGGCCAGATCGACGGCAAGACGAAGATCGCCATCGCCCGGGAGGCGGTGGGGACGATGCTGGACGGCTGGCGAGGGGGAGAACTGGGCCTGATGGCCTACGGCCACCGCCGCAAGGGCGACTGTGCCGACATCGAAGTGCTGCAAGCCATCGGCCCGAGCAACGCGGCCGGCATCCGCAAGCAGGTCGATGCCCTCAATCCCAAGGGGATGACGCCCATCACCGCCTCGGTGCGGATGGCGGCAGAGCAACTGCGCTACACCGAGCAGAAGGCCACCGTGATCTTGGTCAGCGACGGCGAGGAAACCTGCAACGCCGACCCCTGTGCGCTGGGCAAGGAGCTGGAAGCGATGGGCGTGGATTTCACCGCGCACGTGGTCGGCTTCGACATCGAGAAAGGCAGCAAGGCCGACCGGCAGCTGCAATGCCTGGCCGCCCATACTGGCGGGCGCTACGTCCATGCAGGCAACGCGGCCGAACTCGACGATGCGCTGGGCAGGATCGCAAAGACACCGGCACCGCCCTCGCCCAAGGTCAAGCAGGCGCAGGATTGGATCCCCGGCTACTCGCTGGATTGGGTGCCGGGCACCCAACTGGAGGGCGTGGAAGACGGCGGCGGCACACAGGCGATCGATTTCCGCACCAACCAGACTGCCAAGGATTGCCAGGCGGCCTGCAATGCCAATGCCGCCTGCGCCGGCTGGCACTACGAACCCACCGGCAGCTACTTCATCGAGCACCCGCGCTGCTTCCTGAAGGGCAAGGGCGCGCCGCTGATGTTGCAGGCACAGGACAAAGGCTGGATTGCCGGCGTCAAGCCTGGCGTCCAGATCATCCTCGACACGTCGCCGAGATGACCACGTAGCGCCACCCGGGGGGATGCGGCCGTCCCAACGACCCGGCGATCTGCCGCTCCATCATCGCCCGGGCCGCCAGCCTGGGCCTGGGCGTCATCGCCGAAGGCGTGTGAGCCCCCTACGCCGCCGCTCAGGACGCCCCCGGCCGCATCGTCGCTGCGCCGGCGGCGCGGTCGCAGATCCAGCCTGCGGGCAGGGTGCCGGTGGCGAGGAAGTCGCGGATGGCCTGGCCCGAGGCGCCGGCGTGCGCGGCGTCGGCCAGGGCGTAGACGATCTTCTCCTCCTTGTCGTTGTGCGGCGAAAGCACCTGCCCGAGTTCGGCCAGCAGCTCGCTGCTGCGCGCGGCGGGCGCGTCCTGGGCCAGCAGCGCGTCGAGCTCGTCCAGCAACGGCCACATCTGGCCGTGCTCGCGCAGCATGACGAAGATGGCGGCGAAGGCGCTGCCCTTGCGCATGTCCGGGAAGAGCATGGTCTCCTCGATGTAGATGTGCCGGCGCAGCGCCGCAAGCGCCGCCTGCATCGCCGCGCGCGGGACGGGCTGCGCGGCGCGGCCATCCGCCAGGGCAGTCTTGTAGGCGGCGAACGCGGCGTCGATGTCCTCGTGTTCCTTTTGCAGCGCGTGCGCAAGCGTCGTCATCGCCATCTCCTTCGGTTCGGCATCGAGCGCGAATATGACGCAGTCGGCAAGACCCTGAGCGCGCATGCGGGTGTGGCCGCATCGGCGGTTCGGATCGAGGCAAGATACGGCCGCAAGGGGCGCGGGGCCCGCCTCGTGCAAGCCGGTGGCGACGTGCGCTTTCTCGCGCGAGCGCCGGCTGGCGCAACTGCGCGCCGCCGGGCAGGCGCTGCGGGCGAAGGTGATGCAGCACTTTCGCGCCCTCTTCACGCAGCGCGTATCGACCGTCACCGCCTCCATGCTGCGCGATCTCGAGGGCGGCGGCCGCACCGAGGGCGCGCACGCCGGGGCCTGATCGACACAGACGGCTTCGCGCCTGCTGCGGCGCTTGCGCCGACCGCGCTCAGGCCGCGAGCAGGTCGAGCAGCGTGCGCGCCACGACCTGGGTCGCGCGGCGCAGGTCTTCGAGCACGATGTGCTCGTCGGCGCGCTTGGCGTTCGATTCGAGCACGGTGCGCGGGCCGGCGCCATAGATCACGGCCGGGATGCCGCGCTCGGCGAAGAGGCGCGCGTCGGTGTAGAGCGGTGTGCCGCAGGCCTCGACCGGCTCGCCGAAGAGGGCGCTTGCGTGCCGCGTGAGCGCCTCCACGAGCGGCGCGTTGCCCGCCAGCGGCTGCATGGCGTGCGCCAGCAGCAGGCGCTTGATGTCGACGCGCGCACCGGGCAGCGTCGCCACCGCAGCCTCGATCATCTGCCTGAGGCCCGCTTCGATCTGCGTCGGGTCCTCCTCGGGGATCATGCGGCGGTCGATCTTCAGCAGCACCGTGCCCGGCACGACGTTGGTGTTGGTGCCGCCCTCGATGCGCCCGACGTTGATGTAGCCGTGCTCGATGCCGGGGACGGCGCTGCGGTGCGCGCGCAGGCGCTCGTTCTCGGCGTAGAGCGCCACCAGCACGCGCGTGGCCGCCTGCAGCGCGTCGACCGCCGTGGCCGGCACCGCGGCGTGGCCCATCTTGCCGTGCACCGTGGCCTGCAGCTGCAGGCAGCCGTTGTGCGCCGTCACCACCTGGTAGCTGAAGCCCGCGGCGATCTCGAGGTCGGGCCGCGTCAGCCCCTGTTCGAGCAGCCAGCCCGGGCCGAGCAGGCCGCCGAACTCCTCGTCGTAGGTGAAGAGCAGGTCGATGCCGCCGCGCAGCGGCACGCCCGCGGCCTCGAGCGCGCGCGTGGCGAAGCTGAAGGTCGTGAAGTCGCACTTGCTCACCGCGGCGGCGCGGCCGTAGAGCCTGCCGTCCTCGATCTCGCCGCCGTAGGGGTTCCTGGTCCAGCCTTCGCCCGGAGGCACGACGTCGCCGTGCGCGTTGAGCGCGACGATGGGGCCGCCGGGCGCATAGCGGCGCTGCACGACGAGGTTGGTCAGGGACTGCAGCCCGTAGTCGCGCACCTGCGCGGCCGGCACCTCGTGCGCGACGGCGTCGAAGCCCAGTTCCGCGAGCAGCGCGCGCGTCTTCAGCGCATGCGGGCTGTTGTCGCCCGGCGGCGTGTCCGTGGGCACGCGCACCAGTGCCTGCAGCATGCGCACCTGGGCGTCGAAATGCGCATCGACGTAGGCGTCGAGCGCGGCATAGGCTTGCGCTTGCTTCATGCCATCTCCGTGGCCAGTTGCTCGATGAGGTGCTGCAGCGCGCGCACCGCCAGCTCGATGTCGTGGCTGGTGCTGGACTCCAGCGGGTTGTGGCTGATGCCGGCGTTCTCGCCGCGCACGAAGAGCATGGCCTGCGGCAGAAGCGCGTGCAGCTTCATGGCGTCGTGGCCGGCGCCGCTGGGCATGCGCTGCAGCGGCAGGCCGAGCGCCTGCACGGCCGCCTCCCAGCGCGCCTGCCAGGCCGGCGCGCCGGGTGCGGCGGGCACGCGCATGGCTTCGTCGAGGCGATGCGCGAGGCCACGGCGCGCGCAGATGGCCTCGAGCTCGGCGCGCAGGTCGCGCACGCAGGCGTCGCGCACGGCGTCGGTGGTGGCGCGCACGTCCAGGCTGAAGCGGCAGCGCCCGGGAACGACGTTGATCGAGCCGCTGGGCACGTCCAGCATGCCCACCGTGGCGACGAGCTCGGGCGCGGCGGCGCCGCGGCGCTCCACGGCGAGCACGAACTCGGCGGCGGCGGCGGCGGCGTCGCGGCGCTGGCCCATGGGCGTGGTGCCGGCGTGGCTGGCCATGCCCACGATCTCGCCGTGCAGGCGCACGCTGCCGTTGATCGAGGTGACGATGCCCAGCGGCAGGTCGAGCGCATTGAGCACCGGCCCCTGCTCGATGTGCACCTCGACGAAGGCCAGGTAGCGCGAGGCGTCGCGACGCAGCTTGGGAATGTCGGCGATGCAGAGGCCGGCGTGCTCCATCGCCGCGCGCATCGTGATGCCCTCGGCATCGCGCTGCTCGAGCCAGGCGGCGTCGAAGTCGCCGATCAGCGCCCCCGAACCGAGGAAGGTCGCCTTGTAGCGCTGCCCCTCCTCCTCGGCGAAGCCGATCACCTCCAGGCCGAAAGGCAGGCGCCGCCCAACACGGGAAAGCTCGCGCACGCAGGCCATGGCCACGAGGATGCCCAGACGCCCGTCGTACTTGCCGGCATTGCGCACGGTGTCGTAGTGGCTGCCGGTGAGCAGGCGCTGCGCGTTGCGGTCCGTGCCGTGATAGACGCCGACGACGTTGCCGACGGCGTCGATCTCGACCGCGTCGAAGCCGCAGTCGGCGCGCATCCAGTGCGCCAGGCGCTGCGCGACGGCGCGGTGCGCGTCGCTCAGGTAGGTCACGGTGAGTTCGCCGCGCTCGGCGTAGGGCGGCTCGCTGTGCACGGCCAGGCGTTCGGCCCAGTCCCAGACGGCGTTGCCGAGCACGGGCTGCGCGTCGAAGCGGTCGGCCAGGCGCAGCTGCGCGATGCGATGGACGTTGCGCAGCGCCTCGGCGAACTCGAAGTCCGGCGGATGCGCGAGCCGCCGTTCGAAGGCGGCGATGATCTGCTGCCTGCTCAGGCCCTCGCCGCGCGGCCCGCGCACGGCGAGGATGAAGGGAAAGCCAAAGCGCGCGTTGTAGGCCGCGTTGAGCTGCTGGATGCGCTCGAACTCCGCGGGCGTGCACTGCGTGAGGCCCGCCCTGTTCTGCTCCTGCGTCGATTCGGCGGTCAGCGTCTTCGCGACCATCGCCTTGCCGGCCAGCTCCGGGTGCGCGCGGATGAGGGCCATCTGCGCCGCCGCTTCGGCTTCGCGCACGGCGCGCACCAGCGCCTGCTCGAGCGCGGCCAGGCTGACGAAGGGGCGCGCCTCCCAGGCCTTGGCGGCGATCCAGGGCGAGTGCTCGTAAATGCCTTCCAGCAGCGCGGTGAAGGCCTCGCGCGTGGCGGTGTTGAGTTCCTGCAGCGTCAGCGGCTGGCTCATGCTCACTCCCAGACGAAGGCCGTGCGCGCGTCGAAGGGGTGCCGCTGCGCCCAGTGGCGCGCGATGTCGATGCGGCGCGCGATCCAGACGCGCTCGTGCGCCTGAACATGGTCGAGAAAGCGCTGCAGCGCGCGCATGCGCCCGGGCCGCCCGAGCAGCCGGCAGTGCATGCCGATGCTCATCATCGCCGGCCGCTCCTGCCCTTCGGCGTAGTGCAGGTCGAAGGCGTCCTTCAGGTACTGGAAGAAGGGCTCGCCGTGGCTGAAGCCCTGCGGCAGCGCGAAGCGCATGTCGTTGCAGTCCAGCGTGTAGGGCACGACCAATTGCGGCGCCAGGCTGCCGTCGCTCCTCCGCACGTGCAGCCAGAAGGGCAGGTCGTCGCCGTAGTAGTCGCTGTCGTAGGCGAAGCCGCCGAAGTCGGCGACCAGGCGCCGTGTGGCCGGGCTGTCGCGCCCGGTGTACCAGCCCGCGCCGTGCAGCCTGCGCTCGCGGTCGCCGGTGAGGCGCGCGATGGCCTCCATCGCGCGCGCCATGTGCTCGCGCTCGACGCTCTCGTCGAGGTTCTGGTAGTGGATCCAGCGCCAGCCGTGCGAGGCGATCTCGTGTCCGAGCTCGACGAAGGCGGCGGTGGCTTCCGGGTTGCGCTCGAGCGCCATGCCGACGCCGAAGACGGTGAGCGGCAGGCCGCGGCGCTCGAACTCGCGCAGCAGCCGCCACACGCCCACGCGCGCGCCGTACTCGTAGATGCCCTCCATGCTCAGGTGCCGCGCGGCATAGGCCGCGGGGTTGAACATCTCGGAGAGGAACTGCTCGCTGCCGGCGTCGCCGTGCAGCACGCTGTTCTCGCCACCCTCCTCGAAATTGAGCACGAACTGCAGCGCCACGCGCGCCTGCCCCGGCCAGTGCGGCTGCGGCGGCGTGCGCCCGTAGCCGCGCAGGTCGCGCGGGTAGCGGGGCGCCGGTGCGGCCGAAACGGTCATGGCTTGTCTCCTCCGGGCTTGAGCACCGAGGCCAGGTCCGGCGAACGCGGATCCAGGCGCAGGTTGCGCTCGACGCTCGTGATGTGCTGCTCCATCAGCCGCGCCGCGAGGCGGCCGTCGCGGCGCTCGAGCGCCTGCACGATCTCGACGTGCTCGGCCTGCGAGTGGTCGGCCGAGTGGCCCGACTGGTACATGAGCGCGATCAGCTGCGAACGCGAGAGCAGGTCGGCGATCATCTGCACGAGCACCTCGTTGCCCAGCAGCCGCGCGAGCACGACGTGGAAGTCCGCCAGCAGCCGCGTGCGCGCGCCCACGTCCTCGCGCGCCACCGCCTGGCGCTCCTCGCGCAGATGGGCGCGAAGCTCGGCGAGCTGGGCCTCGTCGTTGCGGCGCGCGAGCTGGCGCACGATGCTGCCCTCGAGCAGGCGCCGCACCTCGAACACCTGGCGCGCCTCGTCGATGCTGGGCATGGCGACGAAGGCGCCGCGCGCGGGCTCGAGCGTCACCAGGCGGTCGCGGCTCAGGCGATTGAGCGCCTGGCGCACCACCGTGCGCGAGACCGAGAAGAGGTCGGCGATCTGCTGTTCGACGAGCTTGGTGCCGGGCATGAGGCGGCGCTCGACGATGGCCGTCGTCACCGCCTCGACGATGCGTTCGGTGGCGCTGGCGGCGGTGTTCGGCTCGACGAGGCGCAGGGCGGCGGCGGGGGTGCGGGCCACGATTCGGGTAGCATGGATTCGATACAAAAGTGTATACAGATATGGACGCCTACCTGCTCGACTGGGCCAATCTGCTGCTGCGCTGGGCGCACATCGTCACCGCCATCGCCTGGATCGGCTCGTCCTTCTACTTCGTGCTGCTCGACAACAGCCTCACGCCGCCCGAGCACGAGGACCTGAAGAAGAAGGGCGTGGACGGCGAGATGTGGGCCGTGCACGGCGGCGGCTTCTATCACGCCAACAAGTACATGGTGGCGCCGCGCTGGCGCCCGCTGCCGGAGAACCTGCACTGGTCGTTCTGGGAGAGCTATTCGACCTGGCTCACCGGCTTTGCCCTCTTCACGGTGCTCTACCTCTTCAACGCCGGCAGCTTCCTCGTCGACAAGAGCGTCTTCGACTGGTCGGCGCAGGCCGCGATCGCGGCCTCGCTCGGCTTTCTCGTCGTCTGCTGGGTCGTCTACGACCTCATCTGCCGCACGCTGGGCCAGCGCGAAGGCGGCGACCTCGTCGTCGGCCTGTGCGTGTTCGCGCTCGTCGTCTTCGCCTCCTGGCTCGCCTGCCGGCTCTTCGCCGGGCGCGCGGCCTTCCTGCTCGTGGGCGCGATGCTGGCCACGACCATGAGCGCCAACGTCTTCTTCTGGATCATCCCCGGGCAGCGCAAGGTGGTGGCGCAGCTGCGCGCGGGGCAGACGCCCGACCCCATCCACGGCCGGCGCGGCAAGCAGCGCAGCGTGCACAACACCTACTTCACGCTGCCGGTGCTGATCGCGATGATCTCCAACCACTACGGCTGGCTCTACCAGGGCGAACACAACTGGATCGTGCTGGTGCTGCTCATGCTGGCCGGCGCGCTCATCCGCCACAGCTTCGTCGCGCGCCACAAGGCGCACGTGCTGGGCAGGCGCACGCCCTGGGAGCACGCCGTGGTGGGCACGCTCGTGCTGGTGGGGCTGGCCTTCTGGCTCGCGCCCGCGCCGAAGAGCGCCGAGGAGATCGCGGCGGCCCAGGCCGCGGCCGCCCGGCCGGCCAGCTACGCCGAGGTGCGCGCCGTCGTCGACCAGCGCTGCATCATGTGCCACGGCACGGCGCTGAAGGAAAAGGGCGTCGACCTGCACGACGCGGCGGGCCTCGGGAAGAACGCGCAGATGGTCTACCAGCAGGTGACGGTGCTCAGGCTCATGCCGCTGAGCAACGCGACGCAGATGACCGAGCCGGAACGCGCGCTGATCAAGCGCTGGTTCGAGGCGGGGGCGCCGCTCCAATAGGCAGCCCCTGGCAGGCGCCGGCGCGCGCCTTGCCCCTTGCCCCTTGCCCTCAATGCTTGGACACCCCGAGCCAGGCGTCGAGCGGCGTCGGGTCATCGCGCAGCGCCTGGCTCGTGGCGCGATAGACGATGCTGCCGCGGTCCAGCACCAGCGCGTCGTCGGTGACGCCGAGCACCATGTGCGGGTGCTGTTCGACGACGATCGAGGGCAGGCCCTCGTCGCGCGCGACGCGGCGGATCGCCTGCAGCAGTTCGGCGACGATGATCGGTGCCAGACCCTCCAGTGGCTCGTCCAGCAGCAGCAGCCTGGGATTGAGCACGAGCGCGCGGCCGAAGGCGAGCATCTGCTGCTCGCCGCCGGACAAGGCGGTGCCCAGGTTGCGCCGGCGCTCCTGCAGGCGCGGGAAGAGCTCGAACACGCGCTGCGGGCTCCAGGGCCCGGGGCGCGCGACGGCGCTCAGGTTCTCCTCGACCGTCAGCGACTTGAAGATGTTGCGCTCCTGCGGCACCCAGCCGATGCCGGCCTCGGCGCGCTGGTGCACCGCCAGGGTATGGATCGGCCGGCCGCCCAGGTGCACCCTGCCCGCATAGCGCCGCGTGACGCCGACGAGCGTCTCCAGCAGGGTCGTCTTGCCCGTGCCGTTGCGGCCCAGCAGCGCCAGCGAGCGACCCGCGGGCAGCGTGAAGCTGACGTCGCTGAGCACCACGGCGTCGCCCCAGCCGCAGCTCAGGCCTTCGACCTCGAGGAGCGGCTCAGGCATGGGTCGGCTCCGTCTCGCCGAGGTACACGGCCTTGACGCGCGCATCGGCGGCGATCTGCGCCGGCGTGCCCTCGGTCAGCACGGCGCCGTTGACGAGCACGGTCATCGAGCGCGCGAAGCTGAACACCAGGTCCATGTCGTGCTCGATCAGCAGCACGCTCACGTCCTCGGGCAACGCCGCCACGGTGTCGAGGATGTCCTGGCGCTCGGCCGCCGGCACGCCGGCGGCGGGCTCGTCCAGCAGCAGCACGCGCGGATTCATCGCCATGGCGAGCGCGATCTCGAGGAGCCGCCGCTTGCCGTAGGGCAGTTCGCGCGTCGCCCGCCCCGCCTGCTCGAGCAGGCGGAACTGCCGCAGCAGGGCTTCGCATTCGGCGGCGATGGCGGCGTGCGCGCCCATCGGCTGCCACCAGCGCCGCGCCACCCCTTCGCGGCTGGCCACGGCCAGCGCCAGGCTCTGCAGCGGCGTCAGCGACGCGAACAACTGGTTGATCTGGAAGGTTCGCACCAGACCCAGCGCGACACGCTTGTGCGGCGCCAGGTCGGTGATGTCGCGCCCCATCAGGTGCACGCGCCCCGAGGTCGGCGCCGTGACCCCGGTCAACTGGTTGATGAGCGTCGTCTTGCCGGCGCCGTTGGGCCCGATCAATGCGTGGCGCGCGCCGCGGGTGACGCGCAGACTCACGTCGCTGGTGGCGACGATGCCGCCGAAGCGCTTGTTCAGCCGCTCGGTGTGCAGGACCACGCTCACGTCCACGCCCCGCGCGTTCCCGGCCTGCTCATCCGGCGCTCCGCCGCACCCAGGTCCAGGGCCGGAACAGGCGCTCGCGGCCCACGAGCATCAGCAGCACGAGAAAGAGGCCGATCCAGAAGGTCCAGTACTGCGTCGTCACAGACGAGATCAGGTCGTGCAGCACCTTGAAGGCCACCGCGCCGATCAGCCCGCCCCAGAGCCAGCCGGCGCCGCCGATGATCAGCGTCGTCATGACGTCGGCGCTGCGGTGGAAATCGAGCACGTCCAGGCTGGCGAAGCCCGTGGTCTGAGAAAGCAGCGCCCCCGCGCTTCCGGCGAGGGCCGAACCCACGGTGTAGACGGTCGTGAGCCGCGCGTTGACGCTCATTCCCAGCGCCTGCAGGCGCAGCCGGTTGTCGCGCAGCGCCTGCATCGAGAGGCCCAGCGGCGAATGCACGATGCGCCGCATGAGCACGAAGGCGACGAAGAGCACCGCCAGCGAATAGAAGGAGGCCACGCGCCCGGCGAGGTCGAACTCGAAGCGTCCCAGCAGCGGCCCCAGCACCACGCCCTGCAGGCCGTCGGCGCCGCCGGTGAACTCGCCGAACTGGTTCGCCAGTTCGTACAGCACGAGCGCGATCCCCATGGTCACCATCAAGCGCGTGAGGTCGGTGCCGCGCACGATCATCGGGCTCGTCAGCAGCCCCAGCACCGCCCCCAGCGCCGTCCCCACCGCGAGCCCGACCAGCGGATCGGGCATCACGTGCTTGGCGAACAGCGCGGCGCCGTAGGCGCCGACGCCGAAGTAGGCGGCGTGGCCCAGCGAGACGATGCCGGCGTAGCCGAGGATCAGGTCCAGCGACAGCGCGAACAGCGCCAGGATGGCGATCTCGTTGATGAGCGCGCCATGCTGCGCAAAGACGAAGGGCGTGGCGGCGATCAGGAGCCACAGCGCGTATTCCCAGGGGCGCCACTTCGTCGGCGCCAGCAGCAGCAGCGCCGCGCCCGGCGCCGCGTCCTTGGGGGCGGCAGCGTCCTTCATTTGCGCGCCATGGCCGAGAACAGGCCCTGCGGCCGCCACAGCAGGATCGCGATCATCAGCCCGTAGACGATGAAGCCGCCGAGCTTGGGAACGTAGTACTTGCCGAACACGTCGGCCAGACCCAGCAGAAGCGCCGCCACCAGCGGACCGGTGATCGAACTCGTGCCGCCCACCGAGCACACGATGAGGAAATACACCATGAACTTGAACGGGAAGCTCGGGTCCAGGCCGAGCACGTCCACGCCCAGGGCGCCGCCCAATCCGGCCAGCCCCGAACCGAAAGCGAAGGTGAGCAGGAAGACGCGATCGACCGGGATGCCGAGCCCGGCGGCCACGCGCGGGTCGTCCACCGCCGCGCGCAGCCGGCTGCCGAAGCGCGTGAAGGCGAGGATGGCCTGCAGCGCCAGCGCCAGGGCGACGCAGACGACGACGATGAAGAGCCGGTAGCGGCCCATGCCCAGCATCCAGTCGCCGCTGCCGAGTTCGATGCGCCCGCTGAGCCAGCCCGGCGTTTGCACGTTGACCTGCTGCGAGCCCATGAAGTAGTCGGTCGCGGCCACCGCCATGAAGGTCAGCCCGATCGAGAACAGCACCTGGTCGAGGTGCGGACGCTTGTACATCGGCCGGTAGAGCGTCCTTTCGGCGAGCGCGCCGACCAGCGCCGCGGCGACGAAGGCCGCGGGCAGGCAGGCCAGGAAGGGCCAGCCCTGCTGCCGCATCAGCACCACGAGCACGTAGCCGCCCAGCATCGCGAAGGCCCCGTGCGCGAGGTTGATGAAGTTCATCAGGCCCATCGTCACGGCCAGGCCGAGCGAGAGCACGAACAGCAGCATGCCGTAGGCGATGCCGTCGAAGATCAGGGTCAGCATCGGCCGATCGATGGCTCGGGCACGCGCCTGGCTGTCGCCGGCACTACTTCTGCTTGCCCGGATCCTTCATCGCCTTGATGACGTCGAACTCGACGTTCCAGAGCTGGCCGTTCTTCTTCTCGACCTTGCGGATGTAGATGTCCTGCACGATGTCGCGCGTCTGCGCGTCGATCAGCACCGGGCCGCGCGGGCTCTCGAAGATCTGGCCTTTCATGCCCGCCAGCAGCGCTTCGCCGCCGGCGCCCTTGCTGGCTTCCAGCGCCTTGTAGATGATGCGCATGCCGTCGTAGCCGCCCATGGCCATGAAGTTGGGGCGGAACTTGTTGGCGGCCGTGAAGCCCGCGACGAACTTCTGGTTCATCGCGCTCGGGTGGTCGGCCGAGTAGTGGTGCGAGCTGATGACGCCGAGCGCGACATCGCCCATGTCGGCGAGCTGGTCGTCGTCGGTCACGTCGCCGGTGGCGATCAGGCGCACGCCGGCCTTGTCCAGCCCGCGTTCGCCGAACTGCTTCATGAAGGCCGCGCCCTGGCCCGAAGGCAGGAAGACGAACAGCGCCTCGGGCTTGGCGTCGCGCACCTTCTGCAGCACGGGCGCGAAATCGGGCGCGCGCAGCGGCGTGCGCAGCTTCTCCAGCACCTGGCCGCCGTTGAGCGTGACGCGCTCGGCGAAGTACTTCTCGGCGTCGAAGCCGGGCCCGTAGTCGGCCACGAGCGTGACGGTGCGCTTGATGTTGTTCTTGTGCGCCCACTCGGCGATGGCCACGGCCACCTGCGGCAGCGTGAAGCTGCTGCGCACGACGAAGGGCGACGCCTCGGTGATCGACGAGGTCGCCGCCGCCATCACCACCAGCGGCGTCTTGCTCTGCGTGGCGATCGGCGCCACCGCCATCGCCGAGGGCGTGATGCCCATGCCGGCAAGCGCGATCACCTTGTCGTTGACGACCAGTTCCTGCGCCAGGCGGCGCGTCTGGTCCGGCAGGCTCTGGTCATCCTTGACGATGACCTCCACCTTCTTCCCCGCGACCCTGTCGCCGTGCTGCGCCACCCACAGCTTCACGGCGGCATCGATCTGGCGGCCGGTGGAGGCCTGCGCCCCGGTCATCGGCAGGATGACGCCGATCTTCACGGTGTCGGACTGGGCCCGCAGCGGCGTCACGACGAAGGCCGCGGCGGCCGCCGCGAGCAAGGTCAGCAATCGGGTGCGGCGCGTCTTCATCGGCTCGTCTCCTGGTTTCGGGCTTTGTCCCGGGTCTCGTTGCGGGGATCGGATGCGGGAGCGGTCGCCGGGGCCGCCCGGCGCCACGATCCCGGCTCAGGACCAGACTTCGCGCGCGGTCTCGACCACCAGCGCCAGCTTGCGGCGCTGGTCCTCGACGGCGATGTTGTTGCCGTGCACGGTGCTGGAGAAGCCGCACTGCGGACTCAGCGCGAGTTGCTCCAGCGGCGCGTACTTGGCGGCCTCGTCGATGCGGCGCTTGAGGTCGTCCTTGCTCTCCAGCTTGCCGAACTTGGTGGTCACCAGCCCGAGCACGACGATCTTGCCCGGCTTCAGGTGGCGCAGCGGCCGGAAGTCGCCCGAGCGATCGTCGTCGTACTCCATGAAGAAGGCGTCGAGCTGCATCTCCGACAACAGCGCCTGCGCCACCGGCTCGTAGTTGCCGGCGGCGGCATGGGTGCTCTTGAAGTTGCCGCGGCAAAGGTGCATCGCCAGCGTCATGCCCGCGGGCTTGCGCGCGACCACCTTGTTGATGAAGGCGGCATAGCGGTGCGGCAGCTCGTCGGGGTCGTCACCGCGCTGGCGCGCGGCCTCGCGCATGCGCTCGTCGCACAGGTAGGCCATGTTGGTGTCGTCCATCTGCACGTAGCGGCAGCCGGCCTCGTACAGGCTCTTCAGTTCGGCGCCATAGGCGTCGGCGACGTCGTCGTAGAAGGCCGGATCGAGTTCGGGATAGGCCTCGCGGCTGATGCCCGCGCGACCGCCGCGGAAATGCAGCATGGTCGGGCTCGGGATGGTCACCTTGGGCGTCATTCCGGGCGCCACCCGGCTCTTCAGGTAGTTGAAGTCCGCGAGCTGGATGTCCTTGGCGTGGCGCACCTTGTCGGTGACGCGAATCACCGGCGGGGCGAGTTCCTCGCTGCCGTCGGGCTTCTTCACGGTCACCGGGATGTCGGTCTTGACGCCGCCCAGCTGCTCGAGGAAATCGATGTGGAAGTAGGTGCGGCGGAACTCGCCGTCGGTGATGCTCTGCAATCCCACGTCCTGCTGGAAGCGGACGATCTCCTCGATGGCCCGATCCTCGACGGCGCGCAGCCCCTCGGCGCTGAGGCTCTTCTCGACGAAGTGCCGCTCGCGCGCCTCCAGCAGGTAGGCCGGCCGGAGAAAGCTGCCGACATGGTCGGCACGAAAGGGAGGCGTGGTGCGAAGCGTCATGGTTCCTGGGCCACGGGCCAGTGGCGGTTGATCGCGGTTCGTCGTGTTCTGGAGGCGGCCGGCGACAGCCGGGACGGTTGAAGGAGGCTCCGGCCGAGGATCCCACGGCGAGCGGCGGCACGGCTCGCTCGATGTCGCCAATCGCTCGAACGATGGGATTCTATGTTTTGTCATTTGGATCCAAATCAGGCGATACCCTGATCTATCTCAACGTTCACCCCTTCATTTCCAACTCGTGCTTGACGCGAATGGGCAGCGAACTATGATCGCCACGGGATCCAATTCGGGATCCAATACCGAGGAAGCCGAGCGACGATGAAGCTCCTCCGCGACTGGTCGGTGCGGCGTGCGCGCATGCTGTGGCAGCTCTATCGCCGCGTCTGCGCGTGGGCACCGAGGCTGCAGCCGGTCGTCCGCGGCCTGGGCGAGGAGCGCGCGCAGGGCCTGCTGGCACCGCTGGAACGCCAGCTGAAGGGCGCCTTCTTCGACTGCCGCATGTGCGGCGACTGCCGCTTGTCGTCGACCGGCATGGCCTGCCCGATGAACTGCGGCAAGCAGATGCGCAACGGCCCCTGCGGCGGCGTGCGCGCCGACGGCGGCTGCGAAGTGCACCCCGGGATGCGCTGCGTCTGGCTCGACGCCACCGAGGGCGACCTTCGCATCGCCCCCGGGCACACGCCGACCTGGACGCAGCGCGTGCCCGCGCTCGACTGGCGGCTGCAAGGTCGCTCGACCTGGTTGCAGGCGATCACGGTCTCGCGCCGCGCCGCGCCCGAGCCGGCACCCGCAGCACCGGCTGCGCCCGCACCGGCAGCGCAGGAGGCGGTGAGCGCGCTCGAGCGCGCCTGCCGCGCCTGGCACGCGCAGCGGCGCTTCATCGTCACGGTCGAGATCGCGCCGCCCGACTCGCCCGACCCGCGTCCGCTGATCGAGCGCGCGCGGCGCTTTCACGGCCTCGTCGACGCCATCAACATCACCGACGGCGCCGGCGCGAACTGCCACATGTCGAGCGTCGCCGCGGCGTCGGTGCTCACCGCGGCGGGAATCGAGCCGGTCTGCCAGGTCGGCTGTCGCGACCGCAACCGCATCGCCGTCCAGGGCGACGTCCTCGGCGCGGCGGCGCTGGGCGTGCGCAACGTGCTCTGCCTGACCGGCGACGACGTGAGCCAGGGCGACCATCCGCAGGCCAAGCCGGTGTTCGACCTCGACGCCGTCAACCTGCTGCACATCCTGCGCGGCATGCGCGACGAGGCGCGCTATGCCTCGGGCCGGCCGCTCGAGCAGGCGCCGCGCCTGTTCCTCGGCGCCACCGCCAACCCCTTCGTCGCCCCCTTCGCCGAGCGCGTGGCCAACCTCGAACGCAAGATCGACGCCGGCGCGCGCTTCATCCAGACGCAGTTCTGCTTCGACCTCGGCCTGCTCGAGGACTTCATGCGTGCGGTACGCGCGCGCGGCCTGCACGAGCGTGCCGCCGTCATCGTCGGCGTCGGCACCCTGCCCAGCGCCAAGGCGCTGCGCTGGATGGCCGACCACGTTCCCGGCGTGCGCGTTCCCGAAGCGGTCACCGACCGCATCGCCGCCGCCGCCGACCCGCGCGCCGAGGGCGTGCGCGTGGCGGTGGAGACGATTCACGCGCTGCGCCGCATCGAAGGCGTGGCCGGCGTGCACCTGATGGGCCACCGCAACGAGGCGACGCTGGCCCGCATCATCGTCGACGCCGGCCTGCGCACGCCGTCCGTCGAAACCGAGATCGCCTGACCCAGACCCCCAACCGGAGACGCACCGCGATGAGCACCGACAACTGGACCGACGAGGAGCGCCAGCTCGTGCACTGGCTGGCCGACATGAACGAGGACGACGCGCTGCCGCTGGCGCGCGCGATGCTGCTGGAGCGCGGCATCGACCCCATGCGCGTGCTCGACCTGTGCCGCGCGGCGATGGACATCGTCGGCCAGCGCTTCGAGGAGGGCGAGTACTTCCTGCCCGAACTGGTGCTCGCCGGCGAGATGCTGGACACCATCGGCGCGGTCGCCAAGCCCCTGATCAAGGCCGGCGGCGGCGCCGCGGCGACGCATGGCCGCGTGCTCATCGGCACCGTGCACGGCGACCTGCACGACATCGGCAAGAACATCGTCAGCTTCATGCTCGACATCAACGGCTTCGAAGTCAGGGACATCGGCATCGACGTGCCGGTGCAGAAGTTCATCGACGAGATCAAGGCCTTCAAGCCCGCCGTCGTCGGCCTCTCGGGCTTCCTCACGCTGGCCTTCGACTCGATGAAGGAGACGATCGCGGCGTTCGACGACGCGGGCCTGCGCAAGGATTTCAAGGTCATGGTCGGCGGCGGCCAGATCGACGAGACCGTGCGCGCCTACACCGGCGCCGACGCCTTCGGCGTCAATGCCGTCGAGGCCGTCGGCCTGTGCCGCGGCTGGATGGGGGTGGCGGCATGACGGCAGGCACCGGCCCCTACCCGCAGAGCGAGGCCGCCAAGGCCGCGTACGACGCGCGCATGGCGCGCATCCTCGCCTGCGCCCGGCTCGAGCAGCCCGACCGCATGCCGGTGGCGATGCAGAGCTTCTTCTGGCCCGCCACCTATGGCGGCATCAGCTACAAGGACCTGATGTACGACTACGAGGCGTGCAAGCGCGTGTGCCTCGACGCCGTGCTCGACTTCGAGCCCGATGCCGTGTTCCCGCTCGTGATGGGAACGGCCGCCGGGCGCGCGCTCGAAAAGCTGGACTTCAAGCAGTTGCAGTGGCCCGGCCACGGCGTCGGCGACATGCAGCCCTTCCAGTACCTGGACCGCGAGTACATGTCGGCCGAGGAGTACGACGACTTCCTCTTCGACCCGACGGGCTTCTACATCCACAAGTACCTGCCGCGCGTGGGCGGTGCCTTCGAGGGCTTCGACAAGCTGCCGGTGTTCCCCGGCTTGCACTACTTCCGCCTCGTCGCGGGAATCCGCAACTTCGCGCTGCCCGAGGTGCGCGCCTCCTTCGAGCGCATCGTCGCCGCAGCCGAGGAGTCGGCGGCCTTGTTCGGCCATCACGTCGACTGGACGCAGCGCGTCGCCGCCGCGGGCTTCCCGCTGGTCAACGGCGTCAACTCGGTTTCGCCCTACGACTTCATCGCCGACTACTTCCGCGGCGCCACCGGCATGATGAAGGACTTGTACCGGCATCGCGACAAGCTCAAGCTCGTGCTCGACAAGGCGGCCGTGTTCCTGACGCGCATGACGATCACCAACGCCAAGGCCGCCAACCATCCGATCGTCTTCATCCCGATCCACTGGGCGCCCGATGCCTTCATGAGCCCGAAGCAGTTCGAGGAATTCTGGTGGCCGCCGTTCCGCCGCATGATGCTGGGCCTGATCGAGGCCGACCTGGTGCCGATGCCGCTGTGGGAGTCGGACTGCACCAAGCGCCTCGAGGTGATCAAGGACATTCCCGCCGGGAAGTGCATCTACTGGTTCGAGCGCACCGACATGGTCAAGGCCTTCGAGGTGCTGGGCGACCGCGTCGCGCTGCGCGGCAACCTCTCGCCCTCGCTGCTGACCACCGGCACGCCCGACGAGATCGACGCCGCGGTCAAGCGCCTGGTCGACGAGGTCTGGCGCAAGGGCGGCAAGCTGATCCTCGACGGCGCCTTCGGCATTCCCGACGAGACGCCGACGCCCAACGTGCGCGCGATGTTCGACGCCGCGCGCAAGTACGCCGGCTGAAGCCGCAAACCATGGGCCTGCTGAGCGACATCGATCTCGTGCGCGAACTGCGCCGCGGCCCGCCGCCGCGCGCCGCGGCCCTGCGCCCGCGGCTGGCCGCGCTGCGCGACGAGGCGCTGGCGCTGGTGCAGTCCGAGGCGCTGGCCACGCCGCGCGCGATCTGGCGCTTCGCCGCCCTCGATGCCGCCCTCGACGCCGCCCCCGACGCCGCGCGCACGCTGCGCGTCCAGGGGCGCACGCTCGACGCGCCGCGGCTCATCCCCGCCAGCGGCCGCCTCACCGCCGTGGCCTGCGCCGTGTGCACGCTCGGCCCCGCGCTGGAGCGGCGCGTCGCGCTCCTGTTCGCCGGACGCCGCGCCGCGCTCGCCGTCGCGCTCGACGGCGTCGGCAACGAACTGCTCTTCGCGCTCTCGCGCCGCACCCAGGACCGGATGCTCGCCGAGGCGCGCCGCCAGCGCCTGGGCATCGCCGGGGAGCTCTGCGCCGGCGATCCGGGCCTTGCGCTGCAGGCGCAGCGCACCGTCCTCGAGCTGGCGGGTGCGGCGGCGATCGGCGTCGAGCTGACGCCCGCGCTGATGATGCATCCGACCAAGTCGCGCTCGGTGCTGCAGGGCGTCGGCGTCGATTTGCCGCGGCAGAGCTGGTCGCGCTGCGGCGAGTGCCGCTCGCGCGCGCGTTGCAGCCTCGTCGCCGGGGCCGCGGCATGAGCTGGGATGCCGCCTCCGACGCGGGTCTGCAGGCGCAGGACGGCGTGCCGCCCGCTGCTGCAGCCGTGCGCACGCACCGCGTCTTCATCGCCACGCTGGCGCGCGAGTTCGAGGCGCGCGAGGACGAGACGCTGCTTGCCGCGGCCCGCCGCGCCGGCGTGCGCATCGTCGCCGCGTGCGGCGGGCGCGGCAGCTGCGGCAGCTGCATGGTGCGCATCAGCGCGGGCCGCGTGCACCGCGATGGCGCCGGCAACCCGCGCACATGGCTGCGCGCCTGCCGCATCAGCGCGCGCAGCGCGCTCGAGGTCGAGCTCGCGCCGCGCTCGCTCGCGCCCGTCGTTCGCGCCGACGTGCGCAGCGGCGGCGACGATGCGGCGCTGCCGCTGGAGCCGCTCGTCGCCGAGGCCACGGCCGCTTGCAGCGCGGCTTCGCTCGCGGATCCGGTGCCCGACGCCGAACGCGTGCGGCGCGCGCTCGCCGCCACGCAGCCGGCGCTCGCGGCCGCGAGCGTCGACGCCGCCGCGGCCGCCGAGTTGCCGCCGCTGCTGCGCGCGCACGACTGGCGCGTGAGCGCGCGCTGGCGCTTGCCGCTGGACGCCGCGATCGCGGTCGAAGCGCAAGCCGAGGTCCGAAGCGCAGGCGGCGCACCACGGCTCATCGGCTTCGCGCGGCCCGACGCCCCGCTGCTGGGCCTGGCGGTCGATCTCGGCACGACCAACGCGGCCGCCTTCCTGCTGGATCTGAAGACCGGCATGCGCCTCGCCAGCCTGGGCCTCGAGAACCCGCAGGTTGCCTGGGGCGCGGACCTGATCAGCCGCATCAACCACGCCGCCGGCTCGCCGGCCGTGGCGGCTCGGATGCGCGCGGCCGCGGTGGCGGGCCTGGATGCGCTCGCCCACGACCTTGCGCGCGCGGTCGGCGCCGAACCGGGCGACATCGCCGACATCGCCGTCTGCGGCAACACGGCGATGCAGCATCTGCTCGCGGGCTGGCCGGTGGCACAGCTCGGCCGCGCGCCCTTCGTCGCCGTGACCCACGACGCCGTCGACCTGCCCGCGCGCGCACTCGGCCTGCACGTGGCCGCCGGAGCCAACGTTCACCTGGCGGCCAGCATCGGCGGCTTCGTCGGCGGCGACCACGTCGCCGCGCTGCTGGCGACCGAGGCGCTGTGGTCGCAGCCGGGAACGACGCTGGTGATGGATGTCGGTACCAACACCGAGATCAGCCTGGTGCAGGGCGATCGGCTGTGGTCGACCTCCTGCCCGTCGGGGCCCGCGCTCGAGGGCGGGCATATCGCGAGCGGGATGCGCGCCGCGGAGGGCGCGATCGAGCGCGTGCGCATCGACGACGGTGTGCCGAAGCTCGGGGTGATCGGCGGCGCGCGCCCGGTCGGCCTTTGCGGCTCCGGCGTTCTCGATGCCCTGGCCGCCTTCGTCGGCGCGGGCTGGATCGACGCGCGCGGGCGCATCCGGCAGCATGCCCGGATCGTGGACGGCGTGCGCGCCATCACCCTCGTCGAGGAGATCGACGACACGCCGGCGGTGCGCTTCACGCAGCACGACGTGCGCGCGGTGCAGCTCGCGAAGTCGGCCATCCGCACCGGCGTGCAGTTGCTGTGCACGCAGGCCGGAACGCACACGGGAACGATCGATCGCGTGCTCCTGGCGGGCGCCTTCGGCGCCTATCTCGACATCGGCGCGTGCATCGCCATCGGCCTGCTGCCGCCGCTGCCGCGCGAGCGCGTGCAGCAGGTCGGCAACGCCGCCGGCCTGGGCGTGCAGCAGATGCTGGCCTCGCGGACGCGCCGCGCGCGCGCGGCGGCGATCGCGCGCCGCTGCCGCTGCGTCGAGCTCAGCGCGCGCAGCGATTTCCAGAAGACCTTCCTGCAACACATCGGATTCGAAACATGAACCAGCGGAACGAGGGCGGTTTCGGCATCGCCATCATCGGCGAGCGCATCAACCCGGGCTTCAAGAGCACGAGGGCGCTGTTCGACCAGGAGGACATCGCCGGCATCCAGGCGCTGGCGGTGAAGCAGGCCGAGGCCGGGGCGAGCTGGCTCAACGTCAACATCGGTGCGCGCGCCAAGACCGACCCGCAGTGGATGGCCACCGTGATCCGCGCCATCCAGGAGGTGACCGACGTGCCGCTGTCGTTCGACTTCCCGAGCCGCGAGGTGCAGCGCGTCTGCCTCGAGGGCTACGACCTCGCCAAGGCCGGCGGCCGGCTTCCCATCGTCAACTCGATCACCGAACACCGCTGGGAGCTGATGGACCTGTACGGCGATTTCCGCTTCAAGGTCATCCTGATGGCCAGCGAGCGCGTCGTCGACGGTCGCGCCCAGGGCAACAAGACCGCAGACGAGATCCACGGCACCGCGCGCCGCGCCTCGCTGCGCCTGATGCGCGAGCATGGGCTGGCCCCCGACGACATCTTCATCGACATGTCGGTGAGCGCCATCGTCGCCGACACCGAAGGCCTCAACCGCGCCACGCTGGACGCCATCGGCCTGATCGGCGCCGACCCCGAACTCGAGGGCGTGCACATGATGGGCGGTCTCTCGAACATCGGCCAGCAGCTGCCGCCCAAGGCCGTCGACGGCTCGGACCTGAAGCACGCGCTCGAATGCGCCTTCCTCACGATCGCCGTGCCGCTGGGATTCGACACCGTCCTCGGCACGCCGTGGCGCGCCTACGCGCCGCTGGCCGAGGATCATCACGTCCTGACGACCTACCGCAGCTTCCTCGAGCAGTCGGGAACGAACGCGCTGCGCATGGTGCGCAAGTTCTACCGTGCCTGAGCGTGCGATGCCGATGGCTGCGACCCCCACGCGCCTGGCCGTCGTCGTCGACGCGTGGTTCGACGGCGAGAGGCGCCACGCCGACGGCCGCACGACCTTCAGCGTCGAAGACGGACGCGTCATCGCCATCGACCGCGGCGACCACGGTGCGGCGCTGGATGCCAGGGGATGGCGCGTCGAGCGCGGCGCCTTCCTCCTGCCGGGGCTGGTCGACGCCCATGTCCACCTCTTCCTCGACGGTGCACCGACCGACGGTGCCGTGCGCGCGGCCCACCTCAAGCAAGACGTCGATCGACTCGCCGAGGCCGCGCGTGCGGGCGCGCGCCAGGCCCTGGCCTGCGGCGTCACGCGCGTGCGCGACGCCGGCGACCGCCACGGACTCAATCACCGCGTGCGCGAGGAGGCGCGCCGCCCCGGCAGCGGGCTGGCGCAGGTGCGCTCCGCGGGCCTTGGCGTCAAGCGCGCCAGGCGCTACGGCGCCTTCATGGCGATGGACGTCGACGACGAAGCGAGCATCCGCAGCGCGGTGCAAGGGCTGGCGGCCGACAGCGACGAGATCAAGCTGATCCTCACCGGCATCATCGATTTCGACGCCGGCGCCGTCACCGACGAGCCGCAGTTCGATGCCGCCGCCGCGCGCTGCGTCGTCGAGGCGGCGCACGCCGCCGGGCGCAAGGTGCTCGCACACTGCAGCGGCGCCAAGGGGCTGGCCGTGGCCGTCGAAGCCGGCGTCGACTCCATCGAGCACGGCTTCTTCATGGACCGCGGGACCCTGCTGCGCATGCGCGATCGCGCGCTCGCCTGGACGCCGACCTTCTGCCCGGTGCACTTCCAGTGGGCCGAGCCCGCGGCCGTGGGCTGGTCGCCGAACACCGTCGGCAACCTGCGCCGCATCCTCGACGCCCACGCCGAGCACCTGCGGCGGGCGCACGAGATCGGCGTCGTCGTCCTCGCCGGAACCGATGCCGGCAGCATGGGCGTGGAGCATGGCCGCGCCCTGGTCGACGAGCTGCAGCGCTTCGTCGACGCGGGGCTGCCGCTGGACGCGGTGCTCGCTGCGGCGACCTCGGCGCCGCGGCGCCACTTCGGCGACGCCGCGCCGACGCTGTCACCGGGCACGCCGTTCGAGGCCGTGCTGCTCGGCGCCTCGCCATGGGCCGACTTCGCGGCGCTGCGCCGGCCGCTGCAGGTCTGGTCGCACGGCCGTGTCGGCGCTGAAGGGACTACAGTTGCACCGTGAGCGAATCGACCCTTCCCGAACCCATCGCGCCGGCCGGCGTCGTCGCCGCGCTGCGCAACCTGATCGTCAGCGGCCGCTTCAAGGCCGGCGAGCGCCTGGCCGAGTTGCCACTGGCGGAGGAACTGGGCGTCTCGCGCACGCCGGTGCGACTGGCCGTGCGCACGCTCGAGCACGAAGGCCTGCTCGAGCGCAGCGGGCGCCGCGGCTATGTCGTGCGCGCGTTCTCGGATGCCGACGTGCGCTGCGCGGTCGACGTGCGCAGCGTGCTCGAGGGGCTGGCCGCGCGCCGCCTGGCCGAGCGCGGCCTCTCGCCGGCGGTGCGCGCGCGCCTGGCCGCCTGCCTCGACGAGGGCGAGCAGGTGTTGTTGAAGGGTCGGCTCGAGGCCGAAGACATCGACGCCTGGAGCCGTCTCAACGAGGTCTTCCACCGCACCATCGCCGACGCCGGTGAAAGCCGTGTCGTCGCCGAGGCGATCGAACGCAACAACCGGCTGCCGCTCGCGTCGTCGGACTCGATCACCGTCGACCGCAGCGCGCTCGCGAAGGAGTACGAGAAGCTGCGCATCGCGCAGCTGCAGCACCGGCTGGTGTTCGAGGCGCTCGAGAACGGCGAGGCATCGCGCGTGGAAGGCCTGATGCGCGAACACGCGTACATCGGCGTGCGCTACCTGCGCCACCTTTGACCGCTACGCCGTCGCGTGGACACCCTCGGCGCCGGGAAGGTCTCGCGTGGTGTGGCGGCAGATGTCGAGGAACGCGGCCAGCGGCGGCGCAGGATCGCTGAGGACCCGCGTCAGCAGCCCGATGCGCCGCGCCACGGGCGCGAAACGCACCGGCACGATCCCGATCTGCCCGCCGTGATCGTCCTGCAGCACCTGGCCGCGCGACGCGATCGCGAGCCGATCCGATTGCAGCACGCACGCCAGCGTCATCGTCGGACTGCCGGCACACAGGCTTCGGCTCGGCGCGGGCAAGTCGTGCCGCGCGAACAGCGCGTGCAGCAGCCGATCGGCCGGCGTCCCCGGCAGCGGCGCGACCCAGGGCCATTGCAACAGGTCGGCGAGTTCCAGACGGGCCTTCTTCCAGCACGGATGGCGGCGGTTGGCAATGACGACCAGATCGTCGACGAAGAGGCTGTGCGCGGCGACGTCGGCGTGGGGAACGCCGCGGCGCAGCGCACCGGCAAGGACGTCGATCTCGGCGCTTCGCAGCAGGCGAACCAGCGTCTCGTAGGTGCCGTCGATGACCTGCACGTCCATGTCGGGATACTTCGGCATGAATGCGGCGATCGCGCGCGGCAGGAAGATCGTCGCCGACAGGGGCAGGATGCCGACGACGATGCGACCGCGGGTGCGGCCGGTCCAGGCGGAGAGTTCGGTTTCCAGCGCGCGCAGCTCGGCCAGCGACTGCTTCACGCGAAGCAGCAGGGCGTCGCCCGGCGGCGTCAACCGCGTTCCCGCGGCGGACTTGTAGAAGATCGGCACGTCGAGCTGTTGTTCGAGCGCGCGCAGGGCCGCGTGCACCGCCGGCTGCGAGAGGCCCAGTTGCTCGGCGGCCCTGGATTCGCTGCCGCCCCCCGACACCGCCAGCAGCGCGCGCAGCCGGCTCGGCGTGAGGTGTCGCGCGAAGCGCTCGGGCGCGTTGCCGCGCGTCGTCCTGCACGCCAGCGCGCCGAGCGCTTCGCGCGCGCCGCGCTGCACGAGTTCCATGCAGGCGTCCGCGCGCGCGACCAGGCGCTCGCCTTGCGGCGTCGGCACCATGCCGCGCGTCGTGCGCAGGAAGAGCGGCTGCCCGCACGCGGACTCCAGCATCGCAATGGCCCGCGTCACCGCAGGCTGCGAGAGGTGGATGCACCGCGCCGCACGGATCGTGGATCCCTGGCGCGCCACCGCCACGGCCGCGTGCAAGGCGCGCCAGTGGTCGATCAGCCGCGGCAGCCCGTCGTGCCGCGATCGGGAAAGGTCGGCAGCGTCGCGTGCCATCGCCATCGCCATCGCCATCGCCATCGCCATCGCCATCGGAACGATGCCGTCGCGACAAGCGACGACGGCGTCGATCATAAGCAAACCGCATGCGTCGGCGGCTTGAATCGATGGCGCCGGGGCGGCGCCCGACGGCGTTCATCCCGCGGCCTCTGCAGCGCGCAGCCTGCACCCTTCACCGACGAAGCAGGAGTCGAACATGAACCAGCATTGGGCGGACCGCCTGGCCTGCCGCGAACTGATCGAGCGCAGCGCGCGCTGTGTCGACGACGGCGACGCGCGCGCCTTCGCGGCCTTGTTCACCGAGGACGCGGTCCTGGTGCGGCCGGGCGGCCAGGCGCTTCGAGGGCGCGACGCGATCTTCGAGGCGTACGCGGGGCGCCCGCCGGAGCGCATCACGCGCCACCTGGTGTGCAACGTCGTCATCGGCCTCGACGCTGTCGACCGCGCTTGGGCGCGCAGCGACGTGCTCTTCTGGTCCGGCTCCGCGAGTGCCGCCGACAGCCCCTCGGGCCGGCCCGCCGACGCGCAGCAACGGGTGGGCGCGTTCGCCGACACGCTGGTACGCGGCGCCGACGGCGTCTGGCGCATCCACAGACGCGAGGCCAGCTTCGTCCTGCACTCCGCCTGAAGCACCCGGTCATCAGCTCAACGCATAGCCCGACGGCAGCTTTGATTGGCCTTCGCGGCGCTGCTGCCGGACACTGCGGGACAAGGACGAAACCGAACCGCGACCATGGCATTCGATCCGTTTCGCATCAGCCCCATGAAGGCGGGGAGCCGTCGGCGCACGGACGGCGCGACGGGCTCGTCATGAACGCGCCGACGAACGCCAGAACCGTCCTGTTGCTGCCGGGACTGCTGTGCGACGAAGCGGTATGGCGGCATCAGGTCGCCGCCCTGGCGGGACAGCACTGCGTGATTCCCTCCTGGGGTCTCGCGCGCTCGATCGGGGAGATGGCAGGCATCGCCCTGGCCGCCACCGCGGCGCCGGAGCTGGCCGTCGTCGGCCATTCGATGGGCGGACGCGTCGCGCTGGAGATCGCCCGCCGCGCACCCGAGCGCGTCGGGCGCATGGCCTTGCTCGACACCGGCATGGATCCCCTGGCCGCGGGTGAAGCCGGCAGGCGGGAAGTCGCCGGGCGCCAAGCGCTGCTGCAGACGGCGCGTACGCAGGGCATGCGCGCGATGGGCCAGGCGTGGGCACGCGGCATGGTCCACCCCGACCACCTGGAGTCGGCGGTTTTCGAGGACATCCTGGCGATGATCGAGCGCAGGAGCGCGGACGAGTTCGCCGCTCAGATCGAGGCGCTCATCCAGCGACCGAACGCGCGCGAGGTGCTGGCCGGGCTGCGCTGCCCGACGCTGCTGGCCTGCGGCCGGCAGGACCAGTGGAGCCCGCTCGCGCGGCACGAGGAGATGCAGCGCCTGTGCCCCGTGGCAGAGCTGGCGGTGATCGAACACAGCGGCCACATGAGCACGATGGAACAGCCGGCGGCGGTTTCGGCGCTGCTGCGCGACTGGCTGGCCGGCTGAGCCCGGCGGAAGGGACCGCAGCCCGAGAACATGGTCGCACCTCGACGCGCGCAAGACCCTCTGCCGGTGAGCGCGCGCTCCTCAACCCGCATCACAGGACCCGGCATGACCAAGACCCAAGTTGCCATCATCGGCGGAGGCCCCGCAGGGCTGCTGCTCTCGCACATCCTGCACCTGCACGGCATCGACAGCATCGTGCTCGAGCGCCAGACGCGCGCCTACGTGCTCGGACGCATCCGCGCCGGCGTGCTCGAGTTCGGCACCGTCCAGCTGCTGCGCGACGTCGGCCTGGGCGCACGCCTGGACCGCGAGGGCCTGGTGCACGCCGGAACGCTCATGACCTGGCAGGGCGAGGGTTCGGCGCTGATCGATACCGTCAAGTACGCGAACCGACCGATGATGGCCTACGGCCAGACCGCCATCACCGAGGATCTGTACGCCGCACGCGATCGCGACGGCGGCAGGATCGTGCACGAAGCCGTCGATGTCGCGCTGCACGGCCTGACCAGCGACCATCCTTTCGTCACCTACACCAAGGACGGAAGCCCGCAGCGCATCGACTGCGAGTTCGTCGCCGGCTGCGACGGCTTTCACGGCGTGAGCCGGCGCTCGATCCCGGCGGACGTGCTGCGCACCTACGAGCAGGTGTATCCCTTCGGCTGGCTGGGAATCATGTCCGAGACGCCGCCGATGAAGGACCTGATCTATGCGCACCACGAGCGCGGCTTCGCGCTGGCATCGCAGCGCAACCCCATGCTCAGCCGCTACTACATCCAGTGCGAGATCGAGACCGACCCCGCCGACTGGCCCGACGAGCGCTTCTGGGACGAGTTCAAGGCGCGGCTGCCGCAGGAGCTCGCGCGCACCGTGGTGACGGGGCCGAGCATCGAGAAGTCGGTGGCGCCGCTGCGCAGCTTCGTCGCCGAGCCGATGCGCCACGGTCGGCTGTTCCTGGCCGGCGATTCCGCCCACATCGTCCCGCCCACCGGCGCCAAGGGCCTGAACCTGGCCGTCTCCGACGTCCACTACCTGGCGCGTGCGCTCGAGGCGCACTACCGCGGCGGCAGCGACGAGCTTCTGCAAAGCTATTCGCGGACGGCGCTGCAACGCGTCTGGGGGGCCGAGCGCCTGTCGTGGTGGTTGACGCGGCTGCTCCACGTCTTTCCGCAGGACTCGGCGTTCGAACGCAAGATGCGCCTGAACGAGTTCCAGTACCTGCAGCGGTCGGAGCACGCCATGGGCTCGCTGTCGGAGCAGTACGCCGGACTGCCGTTCTGAACGCCGCCGCGGATCAGGCCGAGGCCTGCAGCAACTGCGCGACGACGGCGACCGCGATCACCTCGGGCTCCTTGCCCTGGACGCCTTCGACGCCGATCGGGCAGACCATGCGCGCGAGCACGTCGAGCGCGATTCCCCGGGCCTCGAAGCGGTGCAGGAAGCGCGCGCGCTTGCTCTTCGAGCCGATCAGGCCGAGGTAGCCGAAGTCGCCTCGCCGCAGGATGGCCTCGGTGACGCGCAGGTCCAGGTCGTGGCTGTGCGTGAGCACGAGGTAGAAGGCGCCCGGTGGCGCAGTCGCCACCTCGGCTTCGACCGGTTCGACGCAGACGCGCTCGATGTGCGGCGCGCAAGTGGCCGCGGGAAACTCGGTCTCGCGCTCGTCGATCCACTGCACGCGGCAATCGAGGCCTTCGAGCAGCCTCACGATCGCGCGGCCGACGTGGCCGGCACCGTAGACCTGCAAGCTGAAGCGCGGCGCCGGCAGCGGCCACTGCGCCAGCAGCGCGGGCGTGAGGCGCGCGGTGCGCAGGACGAGCGAGCCGCCACAGCACTGGCCGAGCGTCGGGCCGAGGGCGACCGCGTCGTCCACGGGCTCGTCCTGCCCGGCCACGAGCCGGGCACGCGCGGCGTCGATCGCGCGCCACTCGAGATGGCCGCCGCCGATCGTGCCGAGCACCTCGTCGGCGGCGATGAGCATCCGCGTCCCCGGCGGCCGCGGCACCGAGCCGCGCGCCGAAAGCACCTGCACCTGCATCGCCGCGCGACCGGCCCGCAGCCACTGCGCTGCCGCTTGCCGCAGCGCCGCCTCGGTCACGTCGCGCCGCCCTGGACGGCGTCGATGGCGTCGAGGATGGCCTCGGGAGTCGCCGGCGCGCGCAGCGGCGGGTCGACGCGGTGGCCGCCGACGGCGGAGACGGCGTCGCGGATCGCGAGGAGCACCGAGAACGACAGCAGCAGCGGCGGCTCGCCGACGGCCTTGCTGCGGTGGATGGTGTCACGGGGGTTGTCCGCCTCGAAAAGGCGCACGTCGAACAGCGGCGGGCAGTCGTTGGCGGTCGGGATCTTGTAGGTCGACGGCGCGTGCGTCATCAGGCGGCCGCTGCGCGGATGCCACCACAGCTCCTCGCTCGTCAGCCAGCCCATGCCCTGGATGAACGCGCCCTCGACCTGCCCGATGTCGATCGCCGGGTTGAGCGAGCGGCCGACGTCGTGCAGCACGTGCGCGGCCAGCAGCTTGTGCTCCCCGGTGAGCGTGTCGACGAGCACCTCGGAGACCGCAGCGCCGTAGGCGAAGTAGTAGAATGGCCTTCCGGTCATCGTCTCGCGGTCCCACGACAGGCCGGGCGTGGCGTAGAAGCCGTCGCTCCAGAGCTGGACGCGCGCCTCGTAGGCGGCAAGCGCCAGATCGTCGAAGCTCTCGCTGACCGCGCCGGCGCCCGCACGCCCGTTGGCGAATCGCACCTCTGCGGCATCGACTCCGTGACGCGACGCAAAGAACGCGGCCAGCCGCTGCCGGATCTGCCTCGCGGCGTCTTCGGCGGCCTTGCCGTTGAGGTCGGCGCCGGTGGAGGCCGCCGTGGCCGAGGTGTTGGCGACCTTGGTCGTGTCGGTCGCGGTGCAGCGCACGCGCGTGAAGTCGATGCCCAGCTCGTGCGCGACGACCTGGGCCACCTTGGTGTTGAGCCCCTGCCCCATCTCGGTGCCGCCGTGGTTGACCAGGACGCTGCCGTCGGCGTAGACGTGCACGAGCGCGCCGGCCTGGTTGAAGTGGCTGACGTTGAAGGAGATGCCGAACTTCACCGGCGTGAGCGCGATGCCGCGCTTGAGCACTGGACTGGTGGCGTTCCAGGCGGCGATCGCCTCACGGCGCGCGAGGTAGTCGGAATCGGCGACGAGCTGCGCGACGACGTTCCCGATGATGTTGTCCTCCACCGGCTGGCCGTAGGGCGTGAGGTTGCGCTCGCCGATGCCGTAGAAGTTCGCGCGCCGCACCTGCAGCGGATCCAGACCCAGGCGCCGCGCGATCGTGTCGAGGATGAACTCGATCGCGATCGCGCCCTGCGGACCGCCGAAGCCGCGAAAGGCCGTATTGCTCTGCGTGTTCGTGCGCGCACAGTAGCCGTGCATCGAGACGTTGGGCAGCCAGTAGGCGTTGTCGAAGTGACAGATCGCCCGCGTCATCACCGGCGGCGTGAGATCGGTCGAGAAGCCGGCGTTGGCGATCAGCGTGATCTCGACGCCGAGGATCCGGCCCTGCGCGTCGTATCCGACCTCCCATTCGAACTCGAAGCCGTGGCGGCGGCCGGTGATCATGAAGTCGTCGTCGCGGTCGACGCGCAGCTTCACGGGACGCGAGAGGCGCCGTGCGGCCACCGCCGCGACGCAGGCGAAGAGCGCCGACTGCGACTCCTTGCCGCCGAAGCCGCCGCCCATGCGCCGGCATTCGACGGCCACGCGGTGCGACGCCACGCCGAGCGCCTGCGCCACCGCGTGCTGCATCTCGCTCGGGTGCTGCGTCGAGCAGTGCACGCGCATGCCGCCGTCCTCCTGCGGCATCGCGTAGGAGATCTGCCCCTCGAGGTAGAACTGCTCCTGGCCCCCGACCGAGAGCGTGCCGCGCTCGCGATGCGGGGCCGAGGCGATCGCTGCCGCGGCATCGCCGCGTGCCAGGTGCATCGGCGGGATCACGTAGCACTGCTGCGCATGCGCCTCGCGCGCGTCGAGGATCGCCGGCAGCGGCTCGATCACGAGCGCGTCCCTGGCCCGTGCTGCCGCCCGACGGGCCAGTTCCCGGTCGCCCGCAACGACCGCGAACACAGGCTGGCCCAGATAGTGGACCGTGCCGCTGGCACGCCCCTCCCCGTCGATGCGCAGTTCGGCAAGGATCGGGTCGTCGTGCCGGATCGGTCCGCAGTCGTTCGTCCCGGGGATGTCGGCGGCGCTCAGCACCGCGACCACGCCCGGTTGCGCCCGCAGCATGGCCAGATCCACGCCGGTGATGCGCCCATGCGCCACCGGCGAGAGCCCGAGCGCGACGTGCAGCGTGCCCTCGAGCTCGGGAAGGTCGTCGGCGTAGGCGGCCTCGCCGCTGACGTGCAGCAGCGCCGATTCATGCGGCTGACCGATGCCCACGCGCGCGCCCTCCTTCAGGCGCTGCGCCTGGGCCTCGAGATCGAAGCGGCGCGCCGGCGTCGCCCGGTGGTCCGCGAGCGGTTCGGCCTGCGACGGGCCGCGCAGAAAGGCCTCCAGCGGCTGGTTCATGGTCTCCGTCTCCTTCCCTTGCATCGTCGCTGCGCCGAGGGACTCATGCCGGCGCGCCGGCCCGCGGTCGCGGCAGCACGCTCCAGACCGAGGTCCGATTCGCCGCCAGCGGCGCATCCGCGCGGGTCTCGTACCACAGGCGCAGCAGCAGGCGCTGCGCCACCTTCATGCGGTAGCCGGCGCTGGCGCGCATGTCCGACAGCGGGGTGAATTCGCCGGCCAGCGCCGCCATCGCTGCGCGCACGTTCGCCTCCGTGAAGGGCTTGCCCAGCAGCGCCGCCTCGGCTGCCTTTGCCCGCTTGACGATCGCGGCCATGCCGCCGTAAGCCAGGCGCAGCGTGCGGACGGTGTTGCCGTCGAGCTCGATCGCGAAGGCCGCGCAGACAGCGGAGATGTCGCAGTCGTGGCGCTTGGCGATCTTGTAGCAGCGCAGCTGCGCGCCGGCCGGCGGCAGCGGAACGCGCAGCGCGCGCACGAACTCGCCGCTCTCCATCCGGTTCTTCATGTAGTCGACGTAGAAGTCCTCGAGCGGCATCGAGCGCTCCCGGCTGCCGTGCCGGAGCACGATATCCGCCCCCAGCGCGATCAGGGCCGGCGCGCTGTCGCCGATGGGCGAGCCGTTGGCCACGTTGCCACCCATCGTGCCGGCGTGCCTGACCGGCGGCGAGGCAAACCGCATCCAGACCTCGGTCAGGGCCGGCATGCGCGCGGCAAGTGCCGCCCAGGAGTCCTCGAGCGAGGCGCCGGCGCCGATCACGATCCCGCTCTCGTGCTGTTCGATCCGCCGCAGGGCAGCGACGTCGCCGAGGTAGATCAGGTCGCCCGGATCGCGAAAACCCTTGTTCGTCCAGAGGCCGATGTCGGTGGCGCCGGCGAGCACTCGGGCCTGCGGCTTCTGCGCGCGCAGCGCCGCGAAGTCCGCCAGTGTCCGCGGCGCATCGAAGCGGCGCAGCTCGCCGACGGCAGGGTCCAGCGCCGCGTAGGAAAGCGGCGGATCGGCGGCCAGGCGCGAGAGCGCCTCGACGATCGGCGCGGTGGCGAGCCGCTGCGGCGGCAGCTCGAACATGCGCCGGCCGGCGTCGAGGATCGGGCGATAGCCGGTGCAGCGGCAGAGGTTGCCGGCGAGGTCGTCGGCGAGCTCCTGCCGCGTCGGCTGCGTGCCGGCCTCGCAGTGACGCTCGTAGGTGCTGGTCATCGTCATCGCGATGCCCGGGGTGCAGAAGCCGCATTGCGAGCCGTGGCACTCGACGAGCGCCTGCTGCACCGGATGCAGCTCGCCGCCGGCGATCGCGCGCAGATCCTCCACCGTCAGCAGCGCCTTGCCGTCGAGCGTGGGCAGGTAGCGCACGCAGGCGTTGACGGGCCTGAGGCTCAGGCCACCGACGACGGTGGCGCGGGCACTCGGCGTGCCGGTCGCTTCGGCGCGGTCCGCGAGCTCGGCGACGACGACCGTACACGCGCCGCAGTCGCCCTCGTTGCAACCCTCCTTGGTGCCGGTGGCGCGCGCGTGCTCGCGCAGCCATCGCAGCACCGTCGTCGTCGGCGGCAGGCCGGCGACCTCGACGACCGCACCCCGGTGGAAGAAGCGGATCGGCCGCGAAGCGCCGTTGTCGGTGCGCGCGGGACTGGCAGGGCAGGATGCAGCGATCGTCATGGGCGGACGGTACTCGGACCGGATCCGTTCAAGAATACGTTTCATCTTATGTCGCGTATCGGGTGTCCGGTATCGAAGACGACAGCCACCTCGGACGAATCCGACTGCAACTCGTGAAGGTCTTGCTCACGGCGATCCGCTGCCCGTGCGTGCGGGCAGTGCGATGGAAGCCACCGCGACGACGCCGCCATTGCGGGCGCTGCGCCGCGCAGTACCCCGCGCGCATCGTTCCCTGCCCGGTCGATTCTCCACCGCTGACCCATTCCACCCATTCCCGGCTCCGGCACGACCTCACCGACGGGTCTGCCGCCGGCCCGAGCACGATCTGAAGCCCAGGAGGCGGGCATGCCACAGCATCCGGACCCCGAGCAGCCCGCCGCCGCGGCCACCCCGGCGGCGCAAGCGGCCGTCGAGCGCATCGCGATTCACGGCGACCTGCTCGACCTTGCCGCCGCCCCCGCCTGGGCAGACCCCGGATCCGAGGCGGTGCGCTGGCGCCCCGATCACTGGCTGCTGATCGAGGATGGCCGCATCGCCGGCGTGCAGGCGCAGGATCCGGGGGCCGAGTGGCAGCGCATCGACCACCGGGGACGCCTGGTGCTGCCCGGCTTCGTCGATGCGCATGTGCACTGCCCGCAGATCGACATGATCGCCAGCTATGGCGCCGAGCTGCTCGACTGGCTGCAGACCTACACCTTTGCCGCCGAGCTGCGGCACGCCGACCCGGCCCATGCCGCCGCCGGAGCCGAGCGCTTCGCCGACGCACTGCTCTCGCACGGCACGACAGCCGCCGTCGTGATGCCGACGGTGCACAAGGTCTCGGCCGAGGCCCTCTTCGTCGCCGCGCAGAGGCGCGGCATGCGCCTCGTCGCCGGCAAGGTGCTGATGGATCGCAACGCCCCGGAAGGTCTCACCGACGACGTCGAACAGGCCGAGCGCGACTGCCGCGAACTGATCGAGCGCTGGCATGGCCGCGACCGCCTCGCCTACGCGGTAACCGTGCGCTTCGCGCCGACGAGCAGCCCGGAGCAGCTCGCCATGGCCGGCGCGCTGTGCAAGGAAGACCCGACGCTCTACGCGCACACGCACGTGGCCGAGAACCGCGACGAGGTGCGCTGGGTCGGCGAGCTCTACCCCGAGGCGCGCAGCTATCTCGACGTCTACGCGCGCGCCGGTCTGTTGCACCGCCGCAGCGTGCTTGCGCACGGCATCTGGCTCGACGCCGAGGATCGCGCCGCGCTGGCCGATGCGGGCGCGGTGCTCGCGCACAGCCCGTCGTCCAACCTCTTCCTCGGCAGCGGGCTCTTCGACTGGACGGCGCTGGCCGCACGCGGCGCGGCGATCGCGATGGCCAGCGACGTCGGCGCCGGCACGAGCCTGTCGATGCAGCGCACGCTGGCCGATGCCTACAAGGTGCAGGCGCTGCGCGGCCAGCGCCTGACCGCCTGGGCCGCGCTCTACGCCGCCACGCGCGGCGCAGCACGCGCGCTCGCGCTCGAGGACGAGATCGGCAGCTTCGACGCGGGCTGCGCGGCCGACGTCTGCGTCTGGGACTGGGCCCGCGGCAGCGTGGCCGAGCGCCGCGACGAACTCGCGCGCAGCCTGCACGAGCGCGTCTTCGCCTGGCTCGTGCTCTCCGACGAGCGCAACCTCGTCTCGGCGCGCGTGGCGGGCATCGAACGCTACCGCCGCGGCGATCCGCCCTGATCGCGGGGGCGCCAGCTCCGCACGCCGACACCCGCCCCAAGACCCGAGACAATGGAGACGAGCATGCAGAACCCGGACGGCGGCGCCACCGTCGACGTGCCGACCGCGATCGCGATGCGGGATTGACAAGGAGCCGGACCGAGATGCCCAAGTTCGCCGCCAACCTGACGATGCTCTTCGCCGAGCGCCCCTTCCTCGAGCGCTTCGAGGCCGCGCGCAAGGCCGGTTTCGAAGCCGTCGAGTTCCTCTTCCCCTACGCCTGGCCGGCCGAGCAGATCAAGGCACTGCTCGACGAGCACGGCTTGAAGCTGGTGCTGCACAACCTGCCGCCCGGCGACTGGGACGCCGGCGATCGCGGAATCGCCTGCGACCCGGCGCGCACCGCCGAGTTCGAGGAAGGCGTGGCCCGCGCGATCGCCTACGCCAAGGTCCTCGGGGTGCCGCAGCTCAACTGCCTGGCGGGCAAGCTGCCGTCGGGTGCCGACCCGCAGAAGGCCGAGGAGACCCTGGTCGCCAATCTGCGCTACGCGGCAGGCGAACTCGCGGCGCAGGGCCTGCGCCTGCTGATCGAGCCGATCAACACCTTCGACATCCCCGGCTTCTACCTGCACGGGACGGCGCAGGCACTGGCGCTGATGGACGAGGTCGGGTCCGACACGCTCTTCCTTCAGTACGACATCTATCACATGCAGCGGATGGAAGGCGAGCTCGCGGCGACGATGAGCCGGCACCTGGCCCGGATCGGGCACATCCAGCTCGCCGACAACCCGGGCCGCAACGAGCCGGGCACCGGTGAGATCAACTACGCCTTCCTCTTCGCGCACCTCGACCGCATCGGCTACGAGGGCTGGATCGGCTGCGAGTACAAGCCCGCGGGGAAGACCGAGGACGGCCTCGCCTGGCGTCAGCGCCTCGCGCACTGACAAGCCATCGACAAGCCCCGCGCGCTGCGACGAGCAAGGACGAGGAGATCGACCATGGCAGGGCACCCGATCGAGGGCGGACACCGGGTTCGCCTGCACGGCCGCGGCAAGGTGGTCGTCGACATGTCGTCGATCCCGCCGATCACGGCCAAGGCATGCGCGCAGAGGATCGCGGCACCCGGTTGCGATCGGCCGGACGCGCCGGGATCCTGGCCATCCGCGGCCGATCGAACCGAACCCGCATGAACCCGAAGACCCTGCTGCGCCGCATGTTCGATGCGGCGATCGCCTCGGCGCAGCCCGCGCTGTGCGTGCCGCGCTTCCTCCCCGATCCGGCGGAGGTGCGTGGGCGCGTCGTCGTGATCGGTGCGGGCAAGGCTTCGGCGGCGATGGCCAAGGCGCTGGAGGGGCACTGGCGCGGCCGCGGGCTCGAGCGCGTCGAGGGCTACGTCGTCACGCGCTACGGCTACGGCGCGCCCTGCGAGCGCGTCGAGATCGCGCTGGCCGCGCACCCGGTGCCCGACGCCGCCGGCGAAGCCGCCGCGCGGCGCATGCTGCAACGGGTGGCGGGACTCACGGCCGACGACCTCGTGATCTGCCTCATCTCGGGCGGTGGTTCGGCGCTGCTGCCGCTGCCAGGCCCCGGGCTCACGCTGCAAGACAAGCAGGACATCAACCGCGCGCTGCTGGCCAGCGGCGCCACCATCGGCGAGATGAACACGGTGCGCAGGCACCTCTCGGCGATCAAGGGCGGGCGGCTGGCCGCCGCCTGCCACCCGGCGCGGGTGCTGACGCTGCTGATCTCCGACGTTCCGGGCGACCGCCCGATGGACATCGCCTCGGGCCCCACGGTCGCCGATCCGACGACCTGCGAGGACGCGCTGGCGATCGTACGGCGCTTCGGCATCCCGCTGCCGCACGCCGCGCAGGACCTGCTGCACAGCGGGAGGGGCGAGTCGGTCAAGCCCGGCGACCGGCGGCTGGCGCAGGCACGCACCGAGATCATCGCCGCGCCGCAGCTTGCGCTCGAAGCCGCGGCCGCAGTCGCACGCGCGGCGGGCTACACCGCGCACATCCTCGGCGACTCGATCGAGGGCGAGGCGCGCGAGGTCGGCAAGGTGCTTGCCGGCATCGCGCTGCAGGTGGCCGAGCGCGGACAGCCGTTCGCGCCGCCCTGCGTGCTGCTCTGCGGCGGCGAGACCACCGTCACGCTGCGCGAGGGCGTGCCGCGAGGCCGCGGCGGGCGCAACGTCGAGTGCCTGCTCGCACAGGCGATCGCGCTCGACGGCCATCCGCGCGTGTACGGGATCGGCGCCGACACCGACGGCGTCGACGGTGCCGAGGAGATCGCGGGTGCGCTCATCGGCCCCGACACGCTGGCGCGCGCCTGGGCGCTCGGCATGCGCCCGCGGGACGAGCTCGCGGGCAACAACGGCCACGGCTTCTTCCAGCGCCTGGGCGATTCGCTCGTCACCGGCCCCACGAACACCAACGTCAACGACTTCAGGGCGCTGCTGATCGAGCCGATCGGCGCTGGGGCGCCCGCGACCGAGGACCTTCGTGCGCCGCACCCGTGACGCCAAGATCGTCGTGAGACCCGGAGCGGAGAGCCCGCCCCGAGCCTCGCGCCGCTGCGCTCGACCGCGCGGCGGGGGCGAAGAAACGCGGGGGCGAACCGGAGCCCCCGGAACACGAGGAGAGAAGCGATGGGACACCTGAGCACGCATGTGCTGGACACCGCACACGGCTGCCCTGCCGCGGGCATGCGGGTCACGCTGCAGCGCGTCGACGCGGGCGGCAACGCACGGACGATCGAGACGATCACGCTCAATGCCGACGGGCGCAACGACGGCGGCGCGCTGCTCGATGCGGCGGCGATGGAGGTCGGACGCTGGCGCCTCGTCTTCGAGGTCGCCGCCTACTTCCGCGCACGCGGCGTCGCGCTGCCGGAGCCGCCGTTCATCGACTTCGTGCAGCTCGACTTCGGCATCGCCGACGCCCAGGGGCACTACCACGTACCCCTGCTCGTGAGCCCCTACGGCTACAGCACCTATCGCGGCTCCTGACCGCGATCTCGGGCCGTCGCAGGTCCGTACCGCACGCGGAATTGCATACGGCCTGGTGTACCTGAACGGCCCCGATCCGGGTACGGCCGAGACGAGACATGCCGGTGCCGCCGCGCCGACCATTGCGGCGCAGCACTTCGGGTTTCACCGGATGCCGACGCGGGCCGCGCCGACCGGAAGGCATCCGGATCGGCCTTGGCACCAAGCCCAGCGCAGCGCGTGGTACTTGGTTTGTCGTCTCAAACGTTCATAGTTGCCGGTACCCGCAGCATGGGCCGCGCCCCGCGGCCGTCATGGAGGCAAGCATGTTCGCGCGATTGCTCGGTCTCGTGACCCTCGCCCTGAGCCTTCTCGTCGCCCACGTCCCCGCATCGGCGGCGATCTGGGATTCCGTTCCCGACGAGCAGCTGAAGGCGCTGGGCCTCACCCGCGACTCGTCGCCCAAGGAGCTGTTCGACCGGCTCTCGAAGCGCTACCGCAGCGAGCTCACCAAGGGCAAATTCGCCAAGTACTGGGAACCCATCCCGATGGACATGTACCTGGCGCCCACGCTCTTCTACAAGCCTCCGGCCGAGCCCGCGATCGAAGCCAAGCGCGAGGAATGCGTCGCCTGCCACACGGGTGCCACGCACGGCTGGGTGAAGTCCTGGGAAAAGAGCGTGCACGCCAACCTGGACATGATCCGCGCGCTGCCGGAGTCGGACTCGCGCGCCTACAAGAAGGCCGTCATCGCCGAGGTCGAGGACAACCTGCGCGCGCAGGGGCTGCTGCGCCAGGGCGAGCCGCTGAAGGAGGTGCAGTGCATCGACTGCCACATGGGCGTCGGCGCCAAGAGCGGCAACCACGCCAAGGACTTGCGCATGCCCGACCGCAGCGTCTGCGGCTCCTGCCACGTGCGCCAGTTCGCCGAGGCCGAGTCCGAGCGCGACACCGCCGTCTGGCCGCAGAAGCAGTGGGCCAATGGCCACCCCTCGCACGCGGTCGACTACACCGCCAACGTCGAGACCGCCACCTGGGCCGCGCTGCAGCAGCGCGAGGTCGCCGCCAGCTGCACGATGTGCCACACCAACCAGACCAAGTGCGACAACTGCCATACGCGGCACGAGTTCTCGACGGTCGAGTCGCGCAAGCCCGAGGCCTGCGCCACCTGCCACAACGGCGTCGACCACAACGAGTTCGAGCAGTACATGTACTCCAAGCACGGCACGGTCTACCAGACCCTGGGCGCGCAGTGGGACTGGAACATCCGCCTCGCCGACCAGCTCGGCCACAAGAACGGCCAGACCGCCCCGACCTGCCAGAGCTGCCACTTCGAGTTCAAGGGCCAGTACTCGCACAACGTGGTGCGCAAGGTGCGCTGGGGCTTCCTGCCCTCGAAGGACATCGCCGACAACATCGATCACCCCTGGTTCAAGGATCGCAAGGAGGCCTGGGTCGACACCTGCTCGCAATGCCATTCGCGCCGCTTCGCGCAGGAGTACCTGACGATGGCCGACAAGGGCATCCAGGACGGCAGCAAGCTCGTCGAGGACACGCGCAAGGTGGTGAAGAAGCTCTACGACGACAAGTTGCTCGTCGGGCAGAAGAACAATCGTCCGGCACTGCCAGCGCCGGAGCAGGACGAGGCCGGCGGCTTCTTCTCGCTCTTCTTCGCGCAGGCCAACCAGACCACCACCGTCGACCGCACCTTTGCCGAGATGTGGGAGCAGCACGTGGCGCGCTACATGAAGGGACTGCAGCACGTCAATCCCGGCGGCTGGACCTACTCGCACGGCTGGAGCGACCTGGTGAAGGACCAGGCCATCATCAACGAGCAGGACACCCTGCTGCGTGAGCGCGCGGCGATGGAGCAGCGCCTGCAGAGGCTCGAAGGCAAGGGCTCGGGCAAGACGAGTTCCTACCGCAGCGGCGAGCGCGCGCTCTACGCCAGCGTGATCGAGGATCCGATCCTCGCCAGCGGCGGCCTGGCTCTGCTCGGCGGCGGGCTGCTGCTCACCGGGCTGCGCGGCGGCAGGCGCCGGGCCGCTGCCTCCGCCGATGCCGACACGCGGACGCAGCACGATGACGTCCCGGGCTGATTCGCTGAACGCCTTCGGCGGCATGCGCCAGGCGGACGCGGCGGCGCCCGCACGGCGCCGGCCGCTGAGCGTGGCGGCGATCGTGGCCGGCGTCGTCCTCATCGCCATCGCCGCCGCACTGCTCTGGCGCCAGCAGCTCGCGCCGCCGCCCTACCGCTACGTGCTGGGCGAGCTCGTTCCCGCAGCCGAGCTGGGGGCGCTCGCCGAGCTCGGCGCGCAGCCGCCGGCGGTGCGCCGGGCGAACCTCGTCGCCGACGACCAGCCGACGCCGCTGGCCGAGCTGAAGATCCTCGAAGGCACGCATTCCGACGGCTCGCCGCTGGCGCCGCTGCTGCTGGACTGGCGAGCGCGCGTCGACGATCCCTTCCTGACGATCGCCGCGCCGCCCGAGGACGTCGCCGCGCTCGCCGCGGTCCTCGCACGCCACGCCCGGGGCGCCAAGGTGCTGGCTTGGTGGGATCACTCGCGGCTGTTCGAGCGCCTCGTCGGCGCCGACGTCGCCTTCACGCAGCACCTGGGAATCCCGCTCTTCATCCCCGCCCAGTGGCGCGGCGCGAAGGCCGGCGTGGCGGCGGCGGAGCGCGCGTTCTGGCAGGCCGGCAAGGCGCCGGAGGCCGCCGCGCTGGCGGAGGAGAAAGACCGTTTCGAGCGCTTCGCCGCGGCCTTGCTCGCGCCCGAGGACGCCGGCATCGCTGCGCTGCAGGCGCTCGCGGGCGGCGGGAAGGCGGTGCTGGTGCTGCACTTGCGCGACCTCATCCTGCTCGGCCAGATGGCCCCGGACAAGATCGGCGTCGCCTTCCAGGACCTGGGAACGACGGCAGACGTGCACGGCATGGTGCGTCGCGTGCACGGCTGGCTCGACGAGCACAAGTACCCCGCCTACGGCGTGCTGCAGGCGCGCGAACGCCCGCTGCGCGCGATCGCGCTCACCGACGAGGCCTCGGGCAGGACGCTCGCCGCGCGCCTGCTGCCCCTGATGGGAAACGAGCAGCACGACGTGCGCGGCGCCACGCTCGTCTATCGCGTCGGCGGCTACTCGGTGTTCGAGATCGCATCGGCCGCGCCAGCACCCGCGAAGGGTTCCTGAAGCGGGTCTCGGGCGATCTCGCGCACGCCGACGGCCCGACGCAAACGCAGCACGGCCTCGCTGATCTCGGCCTCGGTGAGCGCCGCGTAGCCCAGCAGCAGCACGCGCTGCAACGGGTCGTCCGCGTCCGCGTCGAAGAGCTGCGCGTTGCCGTCGTCGATGCCGTAGACGCCCACGCCCTGCGCGCGCGCCATCTCCTCCACCGCACGCGCGTCCGGGCCCTCCTGCGGCAACTGCACCACCAGATGCATGCCGCCGCCCAGGCCCGCGACGCGCCAGCCCGGCAGGCCGTGCGCCAGCGCCGCGCACAGGTGGTTGCGCCGCAGCATGTGCAACTGGCGCAGCCGCCGCAGGTGCTCGGCAAAGCCGCCTTCGTGGATGAAGGCCGCCAGCGCCGCCTGCTCCAGCCAGGGCTGGCAGTTGTTGAGCAGCGCCTTGGCATGGCAGGCGGGCTCGCACAGCTCGGAGGGCAGCACCATGTAGCCGATGCGCAGGCCTGCGCCCAGGCTCTTGGAGAAGGTGCCGAGGTAGATCACCTGGTCGTTCACGTCCAGGCTCTTGAGCGCAGGCAGCGGCGCCCCGTCGTAGAAGAAGTCGCAGTCGTAGTCGTCCTCGGCGATGTAGCTGCCGCTGGCCTCGGCCCAGGCCAGCAGATCGCGCCGCCGCGACAGCGACAGCGTCGCGCCGAGCGGATACTGGTGCGACGGCGTGACGTAGGCCAGCGCCGCGGAAGGCGGCAGCTGCGCGCAGACGATGCCTTCGTCGTCGACCGGAACCGGCCGCAGGTCGGCGCCGTGGCTGGCGAAGACGCGCGCCGCGCCGCGATAGCAGGGGTTCTCGACGGCGACGTCGACGCCGCGCGCCAGCAGCAGCCAGGCGAGCAGGTTCAGCCCCTCCTGGATGCCGTTGGTGATGACGATGCGGCCGGCGTCGGTGGCGATGCCGCGCGTGGCGCCGACATGCGCGGCCACCGCCTCGCGCAGCTCCAGCACGCCTTGCGGGTCGCCGTACTCGCACAGCTGCGACGCGGCACCGCGCAGGCGGCGCGCCAGCAGCGACTGCCAGGCCCGCATCGGAAACAGCCGCGCGTCGGGCCGCCCGACCCAGAAGTCGAACGGCAGCTGCTGTCCGTGCGGCGCCAGCACCTGGTGCGCAGCGCCGCGGAACAGCAGGCGCTGGCGGACGCGCGCGCGCGTGCCGCCGCGCACCGCAGCATCGGGGTGCGGCGCCGGCGGCGCCACCGGCGTCGGGCTGGCCGGCGCCACGCGCTCGGCGACGAAGGTACCGATGGGCTCGCGGCCCTCCAGCAGGCCCTCGGCCGCCAGCCTTGCGAAGGCGCCGATCACCGTGTTGCGCGAGACGTCGAGATCCTGCGCCAGTGCGCGCGACGCCGGCATGCGCGCGCGCGGCGCCAGGCGCCCGTCCAGGATCAGTTGCCGGATCTGTTCGGCGATCTGCGCCTGCAGGCTCTTGCCCGCGATCGGGTCGATGAGGATCGGCAATTGCATGGCGTCCGGGCTCTGCTGACCAACCCTGCGCGCGCCGGTGCCGCGCGCGCGGCTCGATGCGGGGAGTATGGACGACGCCGCCGCGCTGGGGCAGCGGGTTTGCCATCACCAACGGCGCGCCCCACCCTCTTCCTTCCGGCTCCCACAAGCCGAGAGAGGGCTCGGCCCCTCGCCTGCGCGCCGTGCGGGCGAACGCCGCGAGGCATCAACCGTTCCTGCGCGGCGCCTTGCGTGCGGGCGCGGCTTGCTCGGCCAGGCGCTCGTCCAGGTTCTTCAGGATCTCGGTCTCGATCCTGCGCGCGAACGCGCCCAGCAGCAGCCCGAGCTTGGCGTCGAGGTCGAAGTGGTCGGCGGCGACGATCAACCGCCCCTTGACGCCGCTGCGCGAGAACTCGACGGTATCGCTGGTCTTGCCTTGCAGCAGCGTGCACTCCATGCCGAATTCGTCCTCGACGTGCTGCGCCCAGGCGAGCGCGACCTTGCGCGCCTTGGGCAATCCGAGCTGGTGTTCACGGTGGATGCGGATATCGGGCACGGGAGCACTCTGCAGGAGGTCAATGGAGGGCATCGAGTGTGGCGCGGCGCTGCGCCTTGGGCAAGGCGGCCAGGCGCCGGGCCTCGGCAAGAAAGCGGCCCCAGTCGCCACCCTGGCGCACGAACAGGCGCTCGAAGGCGGGCGCCAGTTCGTCGTAGGCCGCCTGCACGCCGAAGCCGGCGTTGTTCGCCTGCGCCACCTGCTCATCGTAGCCGGCGTAACCGGCCCAGCGCTCGCGCTTCATCGCCTCGTACTCGGCGCGCCAGGCGTCCATCAGCGCGCTCTTGCGCGCACGCTTGGCGGCGTCCGCGAGCGGCTCGTCGTAGAGCGCCTGCAGGCGCTGGCGCTGGCGCTGCGTGAGCGCGCGCCAGTCGGCGCGCCGCGCGTCGGCGCGCTCGGCCTGTTGCCGTGCCGCCGGTCGCGTCGCCAGCCAGGCCCGGCTCCCCAGCCGCGCGACGGCGGTGGCAAAGCTCTCGTTGAAGCCGGTGTCGTCATCGGCGTACGCCGCCTGGTGCGCGAGCTCGTGAAAGATGAGCCGCGCGAGCTCCGCCTCGGGCCAGTCGATGAAGGTGCTCAGCAGCGGGTCGCCGCCCAGCCATTCGGTCCAGCCCAGGGTCGAGTACGCCGGCACGCCGTAGACCAGCACCTCCAGGCCCTCGGCTCTCAGAGTCGCCGCCAGGCGGTCGGCAGCGCCGCGATCGTAGTAGCCGCGATAGCCGACGCAACCCAGCAGGGGGAAGCACCAGGTGCGCAGGGCCAGCGAGAACTCCGGCGCGGCGACGACGTTCCACACCGCCGCCGGCCGCGAAAGCCCGGCGTAGCGCCGGTAGCTGCGCGTATCCGGCAGCTTCAGTTCGTCGATCGCGAAGCGGCGCAGCTGCTGCGCCAGCCGCAGCCGTTCGCGCAGCGGTGCGGGCGTGGTCGGCGCGGCCAGCAGTTCTTCGACCGGTTGTGCCTGTGCCAGCAGCTCGAGATGCCCCTGCACCGCCTGCGCGTAATAGGCCAGCGTCGAGCAGCCGCCGGCGAGGAGCAGCGCCACCGTCGCCGCGGCCAGGGCCAGCCGCCGCCGCAGCCTCATCGGCGCACTATGGCACAGCGCGCGCGCGGGCCGGCGCCGCGCCGTAAACTGGTCCGCCCGACCCGTCGGGTCCGACCTTTTCGCTGGAGGCGCGAGCATCATGCGCATGATCGAGTCCATTCTGGCCGACGCCGCGGCCATCACCGCCATGCGGCGCGACATCCACGCCCATCCGGAGCTGTGCTTCGAAGAGACGCGCACCGCCGACCTCATCGCGCGTGCGCTCACCGACTGGGGCATCCCCATCCACCGCGGCATGGGAACGACGGGCGTCGTCGGCATCGTGAAGAACGGCAGCAGCGGTCGCGCCGTCGGCCTGCGCGCCGACATCGACGCCCTGCCGATGACCGAACACAACCACTTCGCGCACCACAGCACCATCCCCGGCAAGATGCACGCCTGCGGCCACGACGGCCACACGGCGATGCTGCTCGCCGCGGCCAAGCACTTCGCACGCCAGCGCGACTTCGACGGCACCGTCTACCTCGTCTTCCAGCCCGCGGAGGAAGGCGGCGGCGGCGCGCGCGAGATGATCAAGGACGGCCTCTTCGAGCGTTTCCCGATGGAGGCCATCTTCGGCATGCACAACTGGCCGGGGATGAAGGCGGGGCAGTTCGCGCTCGCACCGGGGCCGATGATGGCCGGCTCCAACGAGTTCAAGATCACCATCCACGGCAAGGGCGCGCACGCGGCGATGCCGTACCTGGGCGTGGATCCGGTTCCGGTGGCCTGCCAGCTCGTGCAGGCGCTGCAGACCATCGTCACACGCAACAAGCGGCCGATCGATACCGCCGTGCTCTCGGTGACGAAGATCCACGCCGGCGAGGCCACCAACGTCATCCCGGACAGCTGCACGCTCGAGGGCACCCTGCGCGTCTTCAGCAACGAGGTGCTGGACTTGATGGAGCAACGCATGCGCGTGCTCAGCGAGCAGATCTGTGCCGCCTTCGAAGCGCGCTGCGAGTTCGAGTTCCGGCGCAACTACCCGCCGACGATCAACCACGCCGCCGAGACCGCGTTCGCGCGCCAGGCGCTGGCCAGCGTCGTCGGCGCCGAGAACGTGCTCGACTACGAGCCGACGATGGGTTCGGAGGACTTCAGCTACTTCCTGCAGGAAAAGCCCGGCTGCTACTTCGTCATCGGCAACGGCGACGGCGCGCACCGCGCGCAAGGCCACGGCGAGGGCCCGTGCATGCTGCACAACCCGAACTACGACTTCAACGACGAGCTCATCCCCATCGGCGCCACCGCCTGGGTGCGCCTGGCCGAGCAGTGGCTGGCGACGCCGCGTTGAGGGGGCGATGCAGCGCGCCAGTAACGACGACCCCATTGTCGGCGGCTTCGCCCAGAGCTACCGCCAGGCACGCGACCACTTCCTGGCCGCGGCCGAGGGCGCCGCGATGCCGGTGCACGCGCATCGCCATCCGCTGCTGGGCGTCGACGGCGAGGAACTGGCGCTGGACGTCGGGCGCCTCGGCGCGGCCGATGCGCAGGCCGTCCTCATCGTCAGCAGCGGCTGCCACGGCGTGGAGGGGTTCTGCGGCTCGGGCATCCAGGTCGCGCTGCTGCGCGATGCGCCCTTCCTGCAGGCGGCGCGTCAGGCGGGCGTGGCCTTGCTCTTCGTGCACGGGCTCAACCCCTGGGGCTTTTCGTGGTGGCGGCGCACGACGCAGGAGAACGTCGACCTCAACCGCAATTTCGTCGACTTCCGCGCGCCCTTGCCGGTGAATGCGGACTACCTCGAGCTGGCGCGCGCACTCGTTCCCGCGACCTGGCCGCCGCCGCCGGCTGCCGAGCAGGCGATCGCCGAATTCATCGCGCGCCGCGGACCGATGGCGTTCCAGGGCGCCGTCAGCCGCGGCCAGCACGACGACCCCGAAGGCCTCTTCTACGCCGGCACGAGCCCGACCTGGAGCCACGTCGCGTGGCGCCACGTGCTGCAGGACCACGCGCGGCGCTGCAGCCGCCTCGCCCTGATCGACCTGCATACGGGCCTTGGCCCCAGTGGCCACGGCGAGCGCATCTTCGCCGCGCGCGACGACGCCGCGACGCTCGCCCGCGCGCGCGCCTGGTGGGGCGAGGCGGTGACCTCGATCTACGACGGCTCGTCCTCGTCGGCGCGACTGTCGGGAATGATCTTCGAGGCCATCTACGACGAATGCCCGCAGGCGCAGTACACCGGCATCGCGCTGGAGTACGGCACGCTGCCCCTGCCCGAAGTGATGCGGGCGCTGCGCGCCGACCAGTGGCTGGAGAACCACCCCGAAACCGCCGGGGCGCAGCGCAGCGCGATCAAGCGCGCCACGCGCGACGCGTTCTACACCGACACCCCGACCTGGAAGCGGCAGGTGGTCGCGCAGGCGCGCGAGGCTGCCGTGCAGGCCCTGCAGGGACTGGGCGCCCGCGCGCAGTGACGCGGTGAAGGCGCCGCGCAGGCCGTGGACTCCCTGACCCAGGTCGCGCTGGGCGCGGCCGTCGGCGTGGCGGTGATGCGCAGGCGCACGGCGGTATGGAAGGCCGCGCTGTGGGGCGCGGTCGCGGGCACGCTGCCCGACCTGGACGTGTTCGTCGAGCACGGCGACCCGATCCTGAACATGGTGCGGCATCGCGCCGAGTCGCACGCGCTTTTCTGGCTCACGCTGTTCTCGCTGCCGCTGGCCGCGATCGTTGCGCGGCTGCACGGCGAATGGGCGCTGCGGCGGCGCTGGTGGCTGGCGCTGTGGCTGGCCCTCGTCACGCACCCGCTGCTGGACGCGCTCACCGTCTACGGCACGCAGCTCGGGCTGCCGTTCAGCAGCCATCCGGTGGCGCTCGGCAGCGTCTTCATCATCGACCCGCTGGTCACGCTGCCCTGGCTCGCCGGCACCGCCTGGACGCTGGCGCGGCGCGGTGGCGGCAAGGGCCTGCGCGCCAACGACGTCGGCCTGCTGCTGGGCTGCGCCTATCTCGCCTGGGGCGTGCTCGCACAGCAGGAGGTGCGCGCACAGGCGCTCGCCGCGCTGCAGGCGCAGGGGGTTCAGGCCGAGCGCGTGCTCGTCACGCCGGCCGGCTTCAGCTCCCTGCTCTGGCGCGTCGTCGCCATCGACGGCGGGCAGTACCTCGAGGGCTACCGCTCACTGTTCGACGCGGACGGATCGATGGCCTTCGACCGCTTCGACCGCGGTGCGGCGCTCGATGCCCAACTCGGCGCGAACCCCGGCGCCGTGCGCATCCGCGCCTTCAGCCACGGCTTCTACAAGCTGCACGAGGCCGACGGCCTCGTGCGCATCACCGACCTGCGCATGGGCGCCGAGCCCCGCTACAGCTTCAGCTTCGCGCTCGCCCGCCGCAGCAGCGCGCTGCAGGCCTTGCCCGTGCCGCTGGCCATGGGCCGCGGGCCCGACTTGCGGCAGGCGCTGCCCTGGTTCTGGCAGCGCCTGCGCGGCCTGCCGCTGTCGCCGGCGCGCTGAGCCGCCGCGGTCTTGCGGCGGCGAAGCACTGCGGGATTACCCGGCCACCCCGTTCAGAGGGGCCGCCTGAAAACGCGATCCAGATCAAATTCGAAACCGGCATCGCCTTACCATAATGCGCGCGCCGTCCACTTGGCGACAGCGACGGCGGGGGCCGATCCTCGAGAAGCAGAGCGGGTGCAGGCGCCCTGCCTGTGCCGCTGTACGCCACATCACAGGAGACACATCCATGAGTTTTGCTCAATCCGTCAAGCGCGTCGTCGGCACCGGCAGCGTGGCTTTCTCGCTCGCCCTGGGCGCAGCGGGCGTGCAGGCGCAGGAGCCGATCCGCATCGGCGCCTTCCTCGCCGTCACCGGCCCGGCGTCCTTCCTCGGCGACCCCGAGCAGAAGACGCTGGAGATGCTGGTCGACCAGATGAATGCTGCGGGCGGCGTGCTCGGCCGCAAGCTCCAGCTCGTCTCCTACGACTCCGCGGGCGACGCCGAAAAGGCGCGCACCTTCACCAAACGTCTGATCGAGCAGGACAAGGTCGACGTGATCATCGGCGGTTCCTCGACCGGCGAGACCATGGCCGCGGTGCCGCTGGTCGAGCAGGCCGGCGTGCCCTTCATCTCGCTGGCCGGCGCCGTCGTCATCATCGAACCGGTGAAGAAGTGGGTCTTCAAGACGCCGCACACCGACCGCATGGCCTGCGAGAAGGTCTTCGTCGACATGAAGGCGCGCGGCTTCACCAAGGCGGCGCTGATCTCGGGCAGCGGCGGCTTCGACAAGTCGATGCGCGCCGAATGCCTGAAGGTCGCCCCGGCCAACGGCATCGAGATCGTCGCCGACGAGACCTATGGCGCCGCCGACACCGACATGACCGCGCAGCTCACGAAGATCAAGGGCAGCGCGGCGCAGGCGGTGCTCAACCCCGGTTTCGGTCAGGGCCCGGCGATCGTCACGCGCAACTACCGGCAACTCGCCCTCCCGCAGCCTCTGTACCAGTCGCACGGCGTCGCCTCCAAGGAGTACATCAAGCTCAGCGGCGATGCCGCCGAAGGCGTCCGCCTGCCCGCCGCGGCGCTGCTCGTGGCCGACATCCTGCCCGCCAACGATCCGCAGAAGGCCGTGGTCACCAAGTACACGCAGGACTACACCGCGCGCTTCAAGACCGACGTCTCGACCTTCGGCGGTCACGCCTACGACGGCTTCATGATCGCCGTCAACGCGATGAAGGCCGTCAACAGCAGCGACCGCGCCAAGGTGCGCGACGCGATCGAGGCCACGAAGGGCTACGTGGGCACCGGCGGCGTCGTCAACATGTCGCCCACCGACCACATGGGCCTGGACCTCTCGGCCTTCCGCATGCTCGAGGTGCGCAACGGCACCTGGACGCTGGTCAAGTAGTCCCTTCTCCGCCCGGATCCCAGGCCCCCTTGACCGCTGCTTGAACGAGGTTCCGACATGGGTGGTGCCTGGCTTCAGTTCGTCGCCTCCGGCCTGACGGCCGGGGCGATCTACGCGCTCATCGCGCTCGGCTTCTCGATCATCTACAACACCTGCCACGCGATCAACTTCGCGCAGGGCGAGTTCGTGATGGTCGGCGGCATGAGCGCGGTGAGCTTCGTCGCCATGGGCCTGCCGCTCGTCGTCGCCGTGCCGCTGGCGGTGGCCGCGGCGATGATCGTCGGGCTCCTCGTCGAACGGCTGGCGATCGAGCCCGCGCACGGCAACGACGTCGTCACGCTGATCATCGTCACCATCGGCGTCTCGCTCTTCCTGCGCGGCCTGGCGCAGGTCGTGTGGGGCAAGGGCATCCACGCGCTGCCGGCCTTCAGCGGCACCGACGCCATCACCTTCTTCGGCGCCACCGTGGTGCCGCAGAGCCTGTGGGTGGTGGGCGGCACCGTGGTCGCGGTGATCGCGCTCGGCCTCTTCTTCAACCGCACGCTCTTCGGCAAGGCGATGCAGGCGACGGCGCAGAACACGCTTGCCGCACGGCTGATGGGCATCGACACGCGCGTCATCATGCGCGTGAGCTTTGCCCTCGCCGCGCTGCTCGGCGCGCTGGGCGGCGTGCTGACCGCGCCGATCACGCTCACCTCGGCGGAGATCGGCGTCATGCTCGGCCTCAAGGGCTTCGCCGCGGCCATGCTCGGCGGCCTGGGCAGCTTCGCCGGCGCGGTCGCCGGCGGCCTGCTGCTGGGCCTGATCGAGGCCCTGGGCGCGGGATTCCTCTCTTCGGCCTACAAGGACGTCATCGCCTTCGTGATGATCCTCGTGGTGCTGTTCTTCCTGCCCACCGGGCTTGTCGGAGCACGCAGTGGCGACCGGGTCTGATTCCACACACGCCGGCGCCGTACCGGCCGGCGCCGGACGTGCACCGGCCGCGCCGCGCATCGCGGCCGGCAGCGCGCGCGCGGCGCGAACGCGCGCGCTGGCGCTGCTCGCCGCGGCGCTCGTCGTCATCCCCTTCCTGTTCCCGAACAGCTACTTCTACGAAGTCGCCGTGCTGGTGCTGATGAACGCGGTCGTCTGCCTCGGGTTGAACCTGCTGATCGGCTACGCCGGCCAGATCAGCCTCGGCCACGCGGCCTTTTTCGCGCTCGGCGGCTACGGCAGCGCGATCCTCGCCGCCAACCACGGCTGGCCGACCTGGCTGTCGCTGCCCGTGACCGTCGCGGCCATCGGCGTGCTCGCCGCCGTCGTCGGCAAGCCCACGCTGCGCTTCAAGGGCCACTACCTGGCGATGGCCACGCTGGGGTTGGGCGTGATCGTCAACCTCGTGCTGACGAACGAAGACCGCCTCACCGGCGGGCCCGACGGCATGAGCGTGCCGCCGCTGGCGATCATGGGCTACGTGCTCTCCGGCGAGAAGCTGTGGTACGGCATCGCCGCGGTCGTGCTCTGGGCCTCCGTCTGGCTGGCCACCAACCTGATCGACTCGCCCGTGGGCCGCGCGCTGCGCGCGGTGCACGGCTCCGAGGTCGCGGGCGAGACGGTGGGCATCGTGATCGCGCGCTGGAAGCTCGCGGTGTTCGTCATCTCGGCGCTGCTGGCCGCGCTCGCGGGCGCGCTGATGGCTCACTACTCGGGTTTCATCACGCCGAGCAAATCGTCGTTCCTGCACTCGGTCGAACTCGTGATCATGGTCGTCTTCGGCGGCATGGCGTCGATCTGGGGCGCCATCGTCGGCGCCGCCGTGCTGACGCTGCTGCCGCAGCTGCTGACCGTATTCAAGGACTACGAGACGATGGTCTTCGGCGGCGTGCTGATCGCCACCATGATCTTCTTCCCGCGCGGCATCGTGCCGACGCTGGCGCGTCTGTGGTCGCGCAGATCGGGATCGGGGAGCAAATCGCCATGAGCCTCCTTTCCGTCCGCGATCTCGCCAAGCGCTTCGGTGGCGTGCGCGTGCTCGAGCGCATCGGCTTCGACGTCGAGCCCGGCCAGATCTACTCGATCATCGGCCCCAACGGCGCCGGCAAGACGACGCTGCTGAACATGCTCACCGGGATCTACCGCCCCGACGCCGGCAGCATCCGCTTCGACGGCACCGACCTCACCGGCCAGCCCACCCACCGCTTCGCCGCCACCGGCCTGGCGCGCACCTTCCAGAACCTGCAGATCTTCTTCAACATGAGCGCGCTGGACAACGTCATGACCGGGCGCCACCTGCGCCAGCGCTGCGCGCTGCTGCCTTCCCTCTTCCGCACGCCGGCGATGGCGCGCGACGAGGCGCGCTGCCGCGACGATTCGATCGCGCTGATGGAACGCGTGGGCCTCGGCGCCTACGTCGACTCGGCCTCCGACACCCTGCCCTACGGCGCGCTCAAGCGCCTCGAGATCGCGCGCGCGCTGGCCACCGAACCCAAGCTGCTGCTGCTGGACGAGCCGGCCGCCGGCCTCAACCACACCGAGGCGCGCGAGATCGACGCCGTCGTGCGCCGCCTGGCCGCGGAAGGCACGGCGGTGGTGCTGGTGGAGCACAACATGCACCTGGTGATGGAGGTCAGCGACCGCGTGCTCGTGCTCGACCACGGCGAAGTGCTCGCCGAGGGCACGCCCGCCGAGGTCAGCCGCGACAGCCGCGTGATCGAGGCCTACCTCGGCTCGGAAGCCGCCACCGTGGCCGGCGGCTCGACCAACGTCGCCGGCGTGGCCAAGCAGGCGCTCCAATGACCGCGCCCATCCTCGAAGTCCAGGGCCTGGACAGCCGCTACGGCCGCGTCCCCGCGCTCAGCGACGTGAGCCTGGAAGTGCGGCCCGGCGAACTGGTGGCCATCGTCGGCGCCAACGGCGCCGGCAAGACGACGCTGATGCGCTCGATCTCCGGCGTGCAGCCGGCGAGCACGCGCGCGCTGCGCTTCGACGGCCAGGACATCGCCCGCGCCTCGGCGCGCAAGCGCGTTCGGATGGGAATCGTGCAGGTGCCCGAGGGTCGCCAGCTCTTTCCCGCGCTCAGCGTCGAGGACAACCTGCTGCTGGGCACCTTCGCACGCGGCACGCGGGAGAAGCTCGACGAGATCTGCGCCATGTTCCCGATCCTCGTGCAGAAGCGCAACGATCCGGCGGGAACGCTCTCGGGCGGCCAGCAGCAGATGCTGGCGCTCGGGCGCGCGCTGATGACGCAGCCCAAGCTGTTGCTGCTGGACGAGCCGAGCATGGGCCTGGCCCCGCGCCTGGTGGCCGAGGTCTTCCAGCACGTGGCGACGCTGAAGGCGCGCGGGACGACCATCGTCCTCGCGGACCAGAACGCGCGCGCGGCACTGGCGATCGCCGACCGCGGCTACGTGATGGAGACGGGCCGCATCATGTTCAGCGGCCCGGCCGGCGAACTGCTGCACGACGAGAAGGTGCGCCAGGCCTACCTGGGGATGTGAGCCGGAGCGGGCAGCGGCAGCAGGTGCCGCAGCAGCCCCGCCGTCGAACCGTCCAGCCCGGCCACGTCCCCGCTGGCCAGCCGCGGCAGCAAGTCCTTGCACAAGGCCTTGCCCAGTTCCACGCCCCACTGGTCGAAGCTGTTCACAGCCCAGATCGCGCCGCTCGTGAAGACGCGGTGCTCGTAGAGCGCGAGCAGCGCACCCAGCGAGCGCGGCGTGAGCGCGTCCAGCACGAGCGTCGTGCTCGGCCGGTTGCCGGGGAAGCTGCGGTGGCGGGCGAGTACTGCACGGTCGAGCCCGGGCGCCGCCGTCGGCGCCGGTTCCTTCGCCGCGACCTCGGGCGGCTTGCCCAGCATCAGCGCCTGCGACTGCGCCAGTGCGTTGGCCAGCAGCTTGGCGTGCAGGTCCGCATGTGCATGCGAAGGCCGGCGCACGAGGATGAACTCCACCGGCACCACGTCGCTGCCCTGGTGCAGCATCTGGAAGAAGGCATGCTGCCCGTTGGTGCCGGGCTCGCCCCAGAGCACCGGGCTGGTCGCCACCGCCAGCGGCCTTCCCTCGCGATCGACGCGCTTGCCGTTGCTCTCCATCTCGAGCTGCTGCAGGTAGGCCGGCAGCCGCGCCAGTCCCTGGTGATAGGGCGCAATGCAGCGCGAGCCGAAGCCGTGGAAGTTGCGGTACCAGACGTCGAGCAGCCCCAGGCGCAGCGGCAGGTTGGCGTGCGGCGGCGCCTCGGTGAAGTGCCGGTCCATCGCGTGCGCGCCGGCCAGGAGCGCGCGGAAGTTCGCCGCGCCGATGGCGATGGCGATCGGCAGGCCGATCGCGCTCCAGAGCGAGAAGCGCCCGCCGACCCAGTCCCAGAAGCCGAAGGTGGTGCGGATGCCGAATGCCGCCGCCGCCGCGACGTTCGTCGTCGTGGCGACGAAGTGACGCGCGACGTCGGCCCCGCCCTGCGCGCGGAACCATGCGCGTGCGACCTCGGCGTTGGCCATCGTCTCCTGCGTCGTGAAGGTCTTGCTGGCGACGATGAAGAGCGTGCGCGCGGGGTCGAGGCGGCTGAGCAGCGGCGCGATCGCGTGGCCATCGACGTTGCTGACGAAGTGCAGGCGCAGCCCGCGCTGCGCGAAGGCATCGAGCGCGGGCACCACCATCGCCGGCCCGAGGTCGCTGCCGCCGATGCCCAGGTTGACGACGTCGGTGAAGGCGCCCTGCGCGGCGAGTGCGCGCACCTCCTCGGCATAGGCGAGCATCGCGTCGAGAATGCCGTGCACCTCGTCGCCGAAGGGGGCGGTGCCGCGCGGCGCCCGCAAGGCCGTGTGCAGCACCGCACGGCCCTCCGTGGTGTTGATGGCCTCACCGGCGAACATCGCGTCGCGCCAGGCGAGCACGCCGCACTGCGCGGCGAGATCGAGCAGCAGCGCCTGAGCGCGCGCGTCGATCAGGTCCTTCGACAGGTCGGCGAGGATTTCGGGCGCGGACTGCGAGAAGGTCGCGAAGCGCGCTTCGTCCTGCGCGAAGGCGCGGCGCAGGTCGAAGTGCCGGCCGTGCGCGTCGAAATGCGCCCGCAGCGCCGCCCAGGCCGGCAACTGCTCGCAACGTGGCGTGTCCATCAGCGCGCCTGCTCGATCAGGGCATCGAGCTTGCCGGCGTCGAGCGCGAAGGCGCGGATGCCCTCGGCCAGCTTCTCGGTGGCCATCGCGTCCTCGTTGAGTGCCCAGCGGAAGCTGCGCTCGTCGTGGTGCACCGCGGGCAGCGCTGACCGGCGCGCCGTCTCGAGGTCGAGCGCGCGCGGAAACGGCGCGTCGGCGGCCTGCAGCTGCGCCATCAGTTCCGGGCTGATCGTCAGGAGGTCGCAACCGGCGAGCGCGAGAATCTGCCCGGTGTTGCGAAAGCTCGCCCCCATCACCTCGGTGGCGATGCCGTGGGCCTTGTAGTGCGCCCAGATGGCGCGCACCGACTGCACGCCGGGATCGGCGGCGCCGGCGTGCGCCGCCTCGTCCCAGGCGCCGCCCTCGCGCTTGCGGTGCCAGTCGTAGATGCGCCCGACGAAGGGGCTGATGAGCGTCACGCCGGCGTCGCCGCAGGCCACCGCCTGGCAGAAGGCGAAGAGCAGCGTGAGGTTGCAGCGGATGCCTTCGCGCTCGAGCCGCGCGGCCGCGGCGATGCCCTCCCAGGTCGCGGCGATCTTCACCAGCACGCGCGCGCGCGCGATGCCCGCGGCCTCGTAGAGCGCGATCAGTCCTTGCGCGCGCGCGATGGTGGCCTCCGTGTCGAAGGACAGGCGCGCGTCGACCTCGGTGCTGACGCGCCCCGGGACGAGCTTCAGGATCTCCTGGCCGAAACGCACGAGCACGCGGTCGACGATCGCCGGCAGCGGCAGCGCCGCGTGCGCCGCCACCACCTCGGCCAGCAGCGGCGCGTAATCGGGCTGCTGCACGGCCTTGAGGATGAGCGATGGGTTGGTCGTCGCGTCGCGCGGCGCGAAGGCCGCAAGCTCGCGGAAGTTGCCGGTGTCGGCGACGACGATGGTGTGCTGCTTGAGCTGGTCGAGCTGGTTCATGGGTCCTGGGCGTGCGGTGCAGGCGCGATTAGAACCCGGTCCGTGGCCGCACCGTCTCCGGGGCTATGCTGCGCGCCCATGTATGCGGCATTCTTCGGCCTGCAACGGGAGGCGTTCTCGATCGCACCCGATCCGCGCTTCCTGCACCTGAGCGAGGGCCACCGCGAGGCGCTGGCACACCTGCTCTACGGCCTGCAGGGCGGCGGCGGCTTCGTGCTGCTGACCGGCGGCGTCGGCACCGGCAAGACGACGGTGTGCCGCTGCTTCCTCGAGCAGGTGCCCGAGGGCTGCCGCGTCGCCTACCTCTACAACCCGCTGCTGACGCCGCTGGAGCTGCTGCAGACCGTCTGCGAGGAGTTCGGCGTCGGCGTCGACACCAGCTCCCTGGACAGCGAGCCGCCGGCGAGCACCAAGGCCTGCGTCGATGCGCTCAACCGCTTCCTGCTCGACTGCCATGCGCGCGGCGAGCAATGCCTGCTCGTCGTCGACGAGGCGCAAGGCCTGGCTCCCGAATTGCTCGAACTCCTGCGCCTGCTCACCAACCTCGAGACCGCCGAACGCAAGCTGCTGCAGATCGTTCTCATCGGCCAGCCCGAGCTGCGCGCGCTGCTGGCGCGCCCCGATCTCGAGCAGCTCGCGCAGCGCGTCATCGCGCGCGTGCACCTGGAGCCCCTGGACGCGGCGGGGACGGCCGACTACGTGCGGCACCGCCTGGGCGTCGCCGGCCTGCAGGGGCCGCTGCCCTTCAGCGAAGGCGCGCTGCAGGCGATCCACCGCCGCAGCGGCGGCGTGCCGCGCCGCATCAACCTGCTGTGCCAGCGCGCGCTGCTCGGCGCCTACGGCCGCGGCCTGCGCACGGTCGACGCGGCCACCGTGCGTCAGGCCGCACGCGAGGTGTTCGAGGGTGAGCACGGCGGGCGCCGGCCGCCGTGGCGGCTGCCGGCGCTCGCCGCGCTGCTCGTCGCCGGTGCGGGCGCGGCGTGGTGGGGCTGGCGCGACGCCGGCCAAGGAACGGCCCCTGCCGCGGCCGTGGCGTCGATCGCCCCGGCGGGCGGCGCCGCATCGGCGGCGCGCACACTGGCAGCCGGCGAAGCCCCTGCGCCCTTCGCCGAGGAAGGCGCCGCCAGCGCGGCACTGGCCGCGGCCTGGGACCTGGAGGCCACCGGCGAGCGCGACCCCTGCCGCCGCGCGCGCGCGCACGGCCTGGCGTGCTGGGAAGGCAGCGTCGACCTTGCGCTGCTGCGGCGGCTGGATCGGCCGCTGCTGCTCGTGCTGCAGGACGGCGGCCTCGTGCTGCTGCGCGCGCTGGGCGAAGACGCGGCGGTGGTCGAAGGCGCCCAAGGGCCGCAGCAGCTGCCGCTGTCAAGCCTGCAGTCGCACTGGCGTGGCAAGCTGATCGCGTGGTGGCGCCCGCCGCCCGGCGATGAACGCGAGTGGATCCTCGGGCGCCTGCTCGCGCTGCAAGGACCCGAGACCGCCGTGGGTGCGCGCGCGCCGCAGGACGAGATCCTGCGGCGGCGCGTCTTCGCCTTCCAGCTCGGCCAGGGCCTGCCGCTGGACGGCCTGGCCGGCCCGCTGACACTGATGCAACTCAACCGCGCCAGCGGCGTAGCCGAACCGCGGCTGGACCCGCCTTCCTGATGTCCTACATCCTCGATGCCTTGCGCCGCGCCGACGCGCAGCGCCGCCAGGGGCAGGCCCCGGGCCTGCAGCAGATCGCTGCGGCACCGGCCTTTGCGCCCGGCGCCGGGCGCTCGCGCCGCGCGCGGCCATGGGTACGCGCCGTCGCGGTGTCGGCGCTGCTCGCCGCCGCCGCACTGGCGTCGGGCTGGTGGTGGGGCCGCATGGGCGCGCGTACGCCCGCGACCCCGAACGCGCCCGCCGCGAGCACCGTGAGCACCGTGAGCACCACGAGCGCCGCGAGCGCCGTGAGCCCAACGGCCGCACGTCCCGCCGATGCGCCCGAGGTCGCGCCCGCAGCGCCGCCGCGCCGCGCCAAGCCGCAGCCGCCGCCCCTGCAAAAGCCCCGAACGGAGCCAACGGCCCCGGCACCGCCGGCCGCAGCCGCGCTTGCGGCGGCGGCCCTGCCGGAGCCGCTGCGCAGCCGCGTCGGCGCGCTCAGCTTCGGCGGGGCGGTGCAGTCCCAAGATCGCCACCAGAGCTTCGTGCTGATGTCCGGCCAGATCGTGCGCGAAGGCGAAACGCTCGCGCCGGGAATCGTCCTGGAGCGAATCGGCGCACGCAGCCTGCTGCTGCGCGTCGATGGGCAGGCAGTGGAGCTGCCGCTGTGAGGCAAGGCTTCGTCGCGAGGCCGGGCGTCCACGCCGGGGCGCAAGCGCAACGGCGGATCGGCCGTCAGCGTGCGCGTCGGCCCCCGGCCCGCGGCGCGGCGGCTGCCGCATCCGCTGCCTGCGCCTTCAGCGCCCGCGCCTGCTGCGCCCGGCGCCGGCGCCGGCCGGCAGGCGTCAACACGCCTTCCAGGTACAGGCGCAGGCCGTCGGCGACGTAGTCGGACAGCGTCACCCGCCCGCCGAAGTGCCAGTGCTTGAGCGCCCAGCCATGGGCCAGCAGCACGAGGCGGAAGGTGAGCAGTTCGACGTTCGTCGGCTCGACCAGGCCGGCGGCGATGCAGGCTTCGATCGGCTCGGCGATGAGCTTGTTGGTCTGCAGCTCCAGTTGCTGGATCGCGCGCAGCAACTCGGGACGCAGCGAGGCGCTCTCGCGATAGCCGACGACAGTCGCGCCGGTGTTGCGGTCGACCGCTTCGCAGTAGGCGCACACCGCCGTGCACAGGCGCTGCAACGGATCGGTGACGCCCAGCAGCCGTTCGGGGATGTGGCGCTGGTAGGTCTCGAAGATGTGCAGGTAGACGAGGAAGAGCACGTCCTCCTTGTCCTTGACGTAGGAATAGATCAGCCCGGCGCTGAAGCCCGCGCTGTCGGCGATCTCCTTGATCGTCGTGCCGTGATAGCCCTTGCGCGCAAAGCAGGCCACCGCCGCCTGCACGATCTGCTCGCGCCGCCGTTCGACGCGGCCGCTGTCCTCGATGCGGCTTTCGATGACGATCGCCGCCGCCGTGGCGGGCTTGCCGCGCTTGCGCCGCGTCGAATGAACCGTCATTTGCTCGCCTCCTCGCGACCGATTCTGACGCATCGCGCGGGCGCGTCGCGGACTGGCATGCTCAGGCGTCGGCGCCGCGATCCTGACGGTCCAGCAGCTCGCGCAGGATGACCAGATGCTGGATGTCGTTCGTGCCCTCGTAGATGCGGCACACGCGCGCGTCGCGGTAGAGGCGCTCGACGCCGTGATCGACGAGGTAGCCGTAGCCGCCGAGCACCTGCATCGCCTCGGAGCACACCCACTCGGCGGCTTCCGAGGCCACCAGCTTGGCCATGCAGGCTTCCATCAGGCAGGGCTTGCCGTAATCGCGCAGCTGCGCCGCGTGCAGCACGAGCTGGCGCGCGGACTCGATGCGCGTGGCCATGGCGGCGAGACGAAAGCCCACCGCCTGGTGCTCCACGATCGCCTTGCCGAAGACGACGCGCTCGCGCGCGTAAACGAGGGCCTTGTCCAGTGCCGCACGCGCAATGCCCACCGCCTGCGCGGCGATGCCGATGCGCCCGCCCTCGAGGTTGGCGAGCGCGATGCGCAGACCCTGCCCCTCCTGTCCCAGGCGCAGCGCGGCGGGAACGCGCATGGCCTCGAAGCGGATCTGGCACGTGTCCGACGCGTGCTGACCGAGCTTGCGCTCGACGCGGCCGACGACGTAGCCGGGCGTCGAGGTCGGCACGATGAAGGCGCTGATTCCGCGCCGGCCGCCGCTCGGGTCGGTGCGCGCGAAGACGAGCGCCAGGTCGGCCTGGCTGCCGCTGGTGATGAACTGCTTGCTGCCGTCGATGACGTAGTCGTCCAGCTCGCGGCGCGCACGCGTCGTCAGCGCTGCGGCGTCGGAGCCGCCGTGCGCTTCGGTGAGGCAAAAGGCCGAGAGCAGTTCGCCGCGCGCCATCGGCTGCAGGAAGCGCTGCTTCTGTTCGGGGCTGCCGAACTGCAGCAGCGGCATGCATCCGACCGAGTTGTGCCCGCTCATCACGGTGGCGCAGGACGCATCGCCCGCGGCGATCTCCTCCAGCGCAAGGGCGAGCGACACCGCATCCGCCCCCGCCCCGCCCCAGGCCTCGGGCACGGTGACGCCCATCAGGCCGAGTTCGCCCATGCGGCGCAGCGCCTCGCGCGGGAAGGTGGCGCTCTCGTCCCACCGGGCGGCATGCGGCGCGAGCTGCGCGCGCGCAAAAGTGCGCGCGGCGCGCCGGATCTGGATCTGCGCTTCGGTGAGGATCATCGGCTGCTGCCAGCGTGTTGGCGCTCGCCGCACCAGCGCGCCCGTTGCGTCGTGAACTGAACGGTCATTCAATCACGCGCGTTGCAGCGCTGTCAACCCGACGCATCGCAAGTCGACGGCGGTCCCGCCATCGCGACCACACCGCGGATGCGGGATGCGCCGCCTGCAGCCACGGCGCCAAAGCCGGTCAGAATCGGCCCATGGCCCCTCCTGCGCCGAAACCGCACCCGCGCCCGGCTCCGGCCGCACGCGCCGCATGCGCCGCATGCGCCGTATTCGCCCTGCTCACGGGCGCGCTCACAGCGGCTGCACGCGCCGAGACGCTGCTCGTCGGGCCGAAGGCGCCCTCGATGACGCTGCAACAGGCGCTGGCGCAGGCCGTCGACGGCGACACCATCGCCCTCATGCCCGGAACCTACGAGGGTCAGCAAGGCGTCGTCACGCAGCAGCGGCTGGTGATTCGCGCGGTGGCCGGGCGGCCGCTGCTGCAGGCCAAGGGGCCGCTGGCCGAACGCAAGGCGATCCTCGTCGTGCGCGGCGGCGAGGTGACGGTGGAGGGACTGGAGTTTCGCGGCGCGCGCTCCGAGGACGCCAACGGCGCCGGAATCCGGCACGAGCGCGGCCGGCTCACGGTGCGCGACAGCATCTTCCTCGACAACGAGGTCGGCATCATCAGCAGCAACGACGAGAGCGCCGAACTCGTCGTCGAGGACAGCGAATTCGGCCTCGCGCCGCGCATCGAAGGCGGGCTGCCCCATCTGCTCTACGTTGGCCGCATCGGGCGCTTCACGCTGCGCGGCAGCCGCTTCTACAGCGGCTTCGAGGGCCACCTGGTGAAGAGCCGCGCGCGCGAAAGCCGCATCACCTACAACCTGATCTACGACGGCCAGGAGGGCGAGGCGTCCTACGAGATCGACCTGCCCAACGGCGGCCTGGCCTGGATCATCGGCAACGTCATCGGGCAGGGCGCCAAGGGGCAGAACCCGGTGATGCTCGCCTACGGCGCAGAGGGCAACCCCTGGCCGCGAAGCGGCCTCTACCTGGCGCACAACACCATGGTCGGCAACCCGTGGCCGCCGAGCTGGTTCGTGCGCGTCTTCCGCGACCGGCTGCCCGCGGACACCGAGGTCAAGCTGGTGAACAACGTGACGCTTGGCCTGGGGCTGCTGAGCCCCTTTTCCAGGGGTGAATTCACAGGCAACGTCTGGGCCTTGCGTCGACGGGCCGTGAACAGCATCTACACGCTCGACTTCGAACTCACCGAGGCCTCGGGCTGGCGTGGTGTCGCCGCACCCGCAGGCCAGGGCGGCGGCGAGTCCCTGCAGCCGACGGCGCAGTTCAGGCTGCCGCGCGGAACGCAGCCGATCGCGCCGCCCAAGGCCTGGTCCCCGGGCGCCGTGCAGTAGCGGTGCCGACGATCCGCGAAGAGCACCCATGAGGCGTCGCGACGCCGTGGCCCTGCCGCTCCTGGCTGCGTTGTCCGCGGCACGCGCGCGCACGCTGCGCGTGCGCCGGGGACAGAGCCTGCACGAGGTGCTCGCGCGCGCGCAGGACGGCGACACGGTCGAGCTCGACCCCGGCGAGCACTGCGGCCAAGCGGCGCTGATCGCGCATTCGCGGCTGACGGTGCGCGCCGCCGAAGGCCGCGCCGTGCTGCTGGCGCAAGGTGCGCAGGTCGAGGGCAAGGCCTTGCTCGTCGTACGCGGCGGCCGGATCGAGATCGAGGGCCTGGAGTTCCGCGGTGCACGCGTGCCCGCGGGAAACGGCGCCGGGATCCGCTTCGAGCGCGGGCGGCTCGCGCTGCGGCGCTGCGGCTTCTTCGACAACGAGATGGGGCTGCTCTCGGCCGGCCGCGACGATGCCGAACTGGACATCGACGACTGCGCATTCGGGCAGGCGCCGCGGCACGAGGGCATGCTGCACCACCTGCTCTACGTCGGGCGCATCGCGCGCCTGCGCGTGCGCCACAGCCACTTCTCGGGCGGCTGGCGCGGTCACCTGCTGAAGTCGCGCGCCGCGGCGAGCGAGATCCTCTGCAACCGGCTCGTCGACGGCGAGGAGGGCGCGGCCTCGTACCAGATCGACCTGCCCAACGGCGGCCTGGCCTGCGTGCGCGGCAACGTCCTCGGCAAGAGCGCGCGGGCGCAGAACCAGGCGCTGGTCGCCTTCGGCGCCGAAGGGCAACCGCACGCCGCGAGCCAGCTGTGGTTCGAGGACAACCTCGGGGTCAACGAGGGCGCCGAGCCGGCCTTCTTCGTCCGCCACTGGCCCGAGCGGCTGCCCGCGGACAGTGGGCTGGCTTTGCGCAACAACCGCTTCGCCGGGCCCGTCGTGGACGGGAGCTGGGGCCGGCCCGAGGGCGGCAACCGGCTGCTGCCGGCGACCGCGGTCCTGCCTCCGCTGCCGGACCCGCCCTGCGCCCCGCGCTGCCGCGACGCCTAGGCCGTGCAGCCGGAGGCGCTGCCCTCGTCGCCCGACGGAAGCAGCGCCTGCACGCCGTAGAGCCGCGCCAGTTCGCGCAGCTTGGCCGGCGCGGCGCGCAAGCGCAACGGCAGCGCGCGTGCCGCCGCGGCACGGCGCGCGTGCAGCAGCAGGGCGATCGCCGAGGTGTCGAACTCCGCCAGCGCCGAGGCGTCCAGGCACAGGCCGTCGGAGTCCGCGGCGGCCAGAGCGGCTTCGATCTCGACTTCGAGCGCGCGCGCCTGCGCCAGCGTGGCCTCGGCCGGCAGCGCGAAGGTCTTCATCGCGGCCATTCCCCGCGGCTCAGCTCTTGGCCGCGGCCGCGGTCTTGTTGCGCTCGACCAGCGCGCCGATGAGTCCGTCGATGCCGCCCTTGCTCAGCTCGGGGGCGAACTGCGAGCGGTAGCTCGTCACCAGCCAGATGCCGCCGACGTTGACGTCGATGATCTTCCAGGCGTCGGCGTACTTGTCGAGCCGGTAGTCGAGCTTGATCGGCTCGCCCTTGCCGCGCACCTCGCTCTGCACGACCACCTGCGTACTCTGCGGCACCGGCAAGGTCTTCGTGGTCTCGACCGTCTGATCCTTGATCTCGGTGAGCGCGCCCGAGTAGACGCGCACGAGCAGCGACTTGAACTCGGCCTGCAGCTTCGCGCGCTGCTCGGCCGACGCCTGGCGCCACTGCGGGCCGACGGCCGAGCGCGTCATGACCTCGAAGTTCACGTGGGGCATGACCTTGGCGTCGACCAGCTGGATGATCTGCTCGACCTTGCCCGCCTGCAGCGCCGGATCGGCCTTGACGGCGTCGAGGACCTCGCCGGAGATCTGCTTCACGAGCGCGTCGGGCGTGCCCTGCGCCAGCGCGGGCGCCCCCATCACCAGCGCCAGGCAGGTCGAGGCCAGCAGCTTCTTCCACATCGTCGTTCTCTCCTTGGTGCACGCCCGGCACGGGCGTGCGGGTGATCATGAGACCTCAACGCTGCCGCCGGGTTCGCGGTGCACAAGGACAACCGGCCCTGCGGGCAGCCGCCTTGCGTGCGAGATCGGTCTCGTTCGTTTCCGTTGGTGCCCACGCGCACCGACACGCGTCACTTGCCGGCCTCGGGCGGCGGGTCGTCGAAGTCGTCCTCGAACTTCTCCAGCGGCGCCGCGCCGTCGTGGACGAGATCGCGCCGCCGCGCGAGGTAGGCGTCGCGCATGAAACCGTACTTGTCGAGCGCCACCTCGCCGACGAGCTGCGTCGTCGACAGCAGTTCGGCACGCACGTTGACGATCTCGAGCGCCGTCGCGGCGTAGGCGTCGACGTCGATGTAGACCGAGGGTGCGCTGGCGTAGCGGTCCAGCGGCACGCCGACGGCATCGCGCAGCGAGGACGGCCCGAGGAAGGGCAGGACCACGTACGGCCCGGGCGGCATCCCCCAGACGCCCAGCGTCTGCCCGAAGTCCTCGCTGCGGCGCGGCAGCCGCATTTCCGTGGCCGGATCGAGAATGCCGCCGAGACCGAAGAGGGTGTTGCTGAGCACCCGCATGCCCATCTCCATGCCGCTTCCGACCTTGCCCTGCAGCAGGTGATTGACCATCGACCAGACGTCGCCGACGTTGCCGAAGAAGTTCGACACCCCGGCGCGGAGCAATTGCGGCACGTGCTCGCGCCAGGCGCGCGCGACGGGAGCGAGAATGGCCTCGTCGATCGCCTCGTTGAAGGCGAAGACCTTGCGGTTCCAGCGCTCCCACGGGTCCACCGCATTCGGCGCTGGAAGCCCGGGCGCGGCAACGGCGCTCGCCCCTGGCGTCGCGTCCGCCGCAACGCTGGCGCAACCGCCGGCCAGCAGCAACGACGCCGTCGTCGCAGCGGCAGCGGTGGCGCGCAGCGCCCGCGCGGCCCGTCGTGCGCGCGCGACCATCGTCACTTCGGCGCCTCCGGCGCGGTGCCCGCCTCGGCCGCGCGGCCGGTGAGGAACTGCCCGATCAGGTTCTCGAGCACCACCGCCGACTGCGTCTGCGCGATGTTGGCGCCGGGTGCCAGGTCGGCATCGTCGCCGCCGGGCTCGAGCCCGATGTACTGGTCGCCGAGCAGCCCCGCGGTGAGGATCTTGGCCGCCGAGTCCTGCGGAAACCTGAAGCGCTCTTCGACCGCCAGGGTCACCACGCCCTGATAGGTCTTGGGGTCGAGCACGATCGACGTCACGCGGCCGACGACGACGCCGGCGCTGCGCACCGGGGCGCGCACCTTGAGGCCGCCGATGTTGTCGAAGCGCGCCGTCAGCACGTAGGTGGCACCGTTGCTGAAGCTGGTCAGGTTGGCCGCCTTCAGCGCCACGAACACCAGCGCCAGCAGACCCAGGAGCACGAACAGGCCGACCAGGATCTCGATGTTTCTCTTCGTCATTCGTTCACTCCCTGGGCTCAGCGGCCGGTGGAGAACATCAGCGCGGTGAGGATGAAGTCCATGCCGAGCACGCCCAGCGACGAGATCACCACCGTGCGCGTGGTCGCGTAGGCCACGCCCTCGGGCGTGGCCTCGGTCTCGTAGCCCTGATAGAGCGCGACCGCGGTGCAGATGACGCCGAAGACGGCGCTCTTGACGACGCCGTTGCCGACGTCGCGCCAGACGTCGACGCCGTTCTGCTGAGTGGCCCAGAAGTTGCCCGCATCGATGCCGATCAGTCCCACGGCCACCAGCCAGGCGCCGAGGATGCCGACGGCCGAGAACAGGATCGCCAGCAGGGGCATCGCGATCATGCCGGCCCACAGGCGCGGGGCGAGCACACGCTGGCGCGGCTCGATGGCCATCAGCTCGAGCGCCGCGAGCTGCTCGCCGGCCTTCATGAGGCCGATCTCGGCGGTGAGCGAGGTGCCGGCGCGGCCGGCGAAGAGCAGCGCCGCCACCACCGGTCCGAGCTCGCGCACCAGCGAGAGGTTGACGACGAGGCCCAGCGACTCCGCGGCGCCGAAGGTGATGAGCGTGTTGTAGAGCTGCAGCGCGAGCACGAAGCCCACCGCCGTGCCCGATGCGAGGATGATGACCAGCGAGCGGTTGCCGATGGCGTGGATCTGTGCCACCACGAGGTCGAAGCGGCGCAGTGCGGGCAGCAGTGCGCCCAGCAGGTCGGCGAAGAAGAGCGCGGCGCGGCCCCAGCCGCGCAGGGTCGCGAGCGCCCGCGCCCCCAGCAGCGCGACGAAGTCCATCAGCGCACCGCCTCCACGCCGAAGTCCGCGGCGATCGTCGGCGCGGGATAGTGGAACTTGACCGGCCCGTCGGGCTCGCCGCGGACGAACTGGCGCACCTCGGCGTCGGTCGACGCCATCAGCTCCGCCGGCGTGCCTTCGGCGACGAGGCGCCCGCCCGCGGCGAGCAGCACCACCCAGTCGCTGATCGCCATGCACTGCGGCACATCGTGCGAGATCACGAGCGAGGTCGAGCCGGTGACGTCGTTGAGCGTGCGGATGAGCTTGGCCGCGACCCCCATGCTGACGAGGTCGAGGCCCGCGAAGGGCTCGTCGTACATGATGAGCTCGGGGTCGAGCGCGATCGCACGCGCGAGCGCGATGCGGCGCGCCATGCCGCCCGAGACCTCGCTGATCTTCAGCCCCGCGGCGCCGCGCAGGCCCACGGCATCGAGCTTCATGAGCACGATGTCGCGCACCATCGGCTCCGAGAGATTGGTCATCTCGCGCAGCGGGAAGGCGACGTTGTCGAACACGCTCAGGTCGGTGAAGAGGGCGCCGAACTGGAACAGCATGCCCAGGCGCCGACGCAGCCGGTAGAGCTGGGCGCGGTCATGCGCGTTCACGACCTCGCCGTCGAAGAGCACGCGACCCTTGTTCACGCCGTGCACGCCGCCGATGAGGCGCAGCAGCGTCGTCTTGCCGCAGCCCGATCCGCCCAGAACCGCCGTCACCTTGCCGCGCATGAAGCGCAGACTCAGATCCGAGAGGATCGTGCGCCGCTCGTCGTAACCGAAGGTGACGTGGTCGATCTCGATGAAGGCGTCGGACTTCAAGCCGGCAGGCGCGGCCCAGCGGCCACGTGTGAGGGACTGCGGACGATTCTCGCACGGCGGGCGCGACGGCTGCGGCGCGCGCCCGTGCGCCGCCTCAGCGCGGCAGCAGGCTGTGTCCCATCAGGAACGCATCGATCGCCCGTGCGGCCTGCCTGCCTTCGCGGATCGCCCACACCACGAGGCTCTGGCCGCGGCGCATGTCGCCGGCGGCGAAGACCTTGGCCGCATTCGTGCGGTAACCCTGCGCGTCGTCGGTTCCGGCGCGCGCGTTGCCGCGCCCGTCACGTTCGACGCCGAAGGCTTCGAGCAACTCGGCGGCAGGCGCCGTGAAGCCCATCGCCAGCAGCACCAGGTCAGCCTTCCAGCGGCGTTGGCTGTCGGGCAGCTCGCTCATGCGGCCGCCTTCCCACCGCACCTGCACCGTCTCCAGCGCCACCACCTGGCCGCGCGCCTTGCCGCTGCCGGCGACGAAGGCCTTGGTGGCGATCGCGAACTCGCGTGCGCAGCCTTCCTCGTGGCTCGAACTGGTGCGCAGCTTGTAGGGCCAGTAGGGCCAGGTTTGCGCCTTGTCCTCGTGCTCGGGCGGCATCGGCATGAGCTCGAACTGCGTCACGCTGGCGGCACCCTGGCGGTTGCTGGTGCCCACGCAGTCGCTGCCGGTGTCGCCGCCGCCGATGACGATGACGTGCTTGCCGGCGGCGCTGATGCGGCCCTTGACCTTCTCGCCGGCCAGCGCGGCGTTCTGCTGCGGCAGGAACTCCATCGCGAAGTGCACGCCGGCGAGCTCGCGCCCCGGCGCGGGCAGGTCGCGCGAGCGCTCGGCGCCGCCAGCCAGCAGCACGGCGTCGAAGCTGCTCAGCAGTTCCGCGGCGGCGAGCGTCTGCGTCGATTCGTCGTGGATGCGTGCGTCGGCGGGAAGGGCCGCGATGCGCACGCCGGTGCGAAAGACCACGCCCTCGGCCTGCATCTGCTCGACGCGGCGGTCGACGTGCCGCTTCTCGAGCTTGAAGTCGGGGATGCCGTAGCGCAGCAGGCCGCCGGGGCGGCGGTTCTTCTCGAACACGGTCACCGCATGCCCGGCGCGCGCGAGCTGCTGCGCAGCCGCCAGGCCCGCCGGCCCGGAGCCGACGATGGCCACCGACTTGCCGCTGGCGTGCGCTGCCGGCTGCGGCCTCACCCATCCTTCGGCCCAGGCGCGGTCGATGATCGCGTGCTCGATCGACTTGATGCCCACCGCCACGCTGTTGAAGTTCAGCGTGCACGCCGCCTCGCAGGGCGCCGGACAGATGCGGCCGGTGAACTCGGGGAAGTTGTTGGTGCGGTGCAGGACCTCGATCGCGCGCTTCCAGTCATCGCGGTAGACGAGATCGTTGAAGTCCGGAATCAGGTTGTTGACCGGACAGCCGTGGTTGCAGAAGGGCGTGCCGCAGTCCATGCAGCGCGCGCCCTGGATGCGTGCCTGCTTCGCATCCAGACCGTGCACGAACTCGCGCCAGTTCTGCAGCCGCAGCGCGACCGGTTCGTACGCCTCGTCCTGGCGCTCGTACTCGAGAAAGCCGGTGATCTTGCCCATGTGCTCGAGGTCCTCGGGTCTTCGTGTCTTCGGGGGTTCAGGGGCGGGCGATAGCGGCCTCGCGCGTGCCGGCGCCGACGGCTGCCACCGCGCTCGCCGACGACACCGCTGCGCGCTCGGCGAGCGCGCGCCGGTACTCGTGCGGGAAGACCTTCACGAAGCGCGCACGCGAATCGGCCCAGTGGTCGAGGATCTCCCGCGCGCGCAGCGAGCCGGTCCACTTGTGGTGGTCCTCGATGAGCCGCCGCAGCAGCGGCTCGTCGGCCATGCCGCCGTGCCAGCCCTGCGCCGTGCCCGACTGCTCGGTGTCGGGCCGCAGCGGCTCCAGCGCCACCATGCTGGTGTTGCAACGGCGCGCGAAGCCGCCGTCCTCGTCGAAGACGTAGGCCACGCCGCCGGACATGCCGGCGGCGAAGTTGCGCCCTGTGCGCCCGAGCACGACGACGGTGCCGCCGGTCATGTACTCGCAGCCGTGGTCGCCGGTGCCCTCGACGACCGCGGTGGCGCCCGAGAGGCGCACCGCGAAGCGCTCGCCGGCGACGCCGCGGAAGAAGGCTTCGCCGCTGGTGGCGCCGTAGAGCGCGGTGTTGCCGATGATGATGTTGCGCGTGGCGTCGCCGCGGAACTCGATCGAGGGCCGCACGACGATGCGCCCGCCCGAGAGGCCCTTGCCGGTGTAGTCGTTGGCGTCGCCGATCAGGTTGAGCGTGATGCCGCGCGCGAGAAAGGCACCGAAGCTCTGCCCGCCGGTGCCTTCGAGCTGCATGAAGATGGTGTGGTCCGGCAGGCCCTGCGGATGGTGGCGCACGACCTCTCCGGAGAGCATCGCCGCCACCGAGCGGTGGACATTGCGCACCTGGTCGATGAGCTGCACCTTCTCGCCGCGCTCGATGGCCGGTCGGCAGCGCTCGATCAGCTTCACGTCCAGCGCCTGCTCCAGCCCGTGCGCCTGGCGCTCGTGCTGGCGTGTGGACACGCCCTCGGCGGGTTGCACGCGGTGGAAGATGCGGCTGAAGTCCAGGCCGCGCGCCTTCCAGTGGGCCACCCCTTTGCGCGTGTCGAGCAGTTCGCTGCGGCCGATCAGGTCCTCGAAGCGGCGCACGCCGAGCTGCGCCATGATCTGGCGCGCCTCCTCGGCGACGAAGAAGAAGTAGTTGACGACGTGCTCGGGGCGGCCGGCGAACTTGCGCCGCAGCACCGGGTCCTGTGTGGCCACCCCCACCGGGCAGGTGTTGAGATGGCATTTGCGCATCATCACGCAGCCCTCGGCGACCAGCGGCGCGGTGGCGAAGCCGACCTCGTCGGCGCCCAGCAGCGCGGCGATGACGACGTCGCGGCCGGTCTTCATCTGCCCGTCGGCCTGCACGCGGATGCGCCCGCGCAGGCGGTTGAGCACCAGCGTCTGCTGCGTTTCGGCCAGGCCCAGCTCCCAGGGCGTGCCGGCGTGCTTGATCGACGACCAGGGGCTGGCCCCGGTGCCGCCGTCGTGGCCGGCGATGACCACGTGGTCGGCCTTGCACTTGGCAACGCCCGCAGCCACCGTGCCCACGCCGACCTCGGAGACGAGCTTGACGCTCACGTCGGCGCGCGGATTGGCGTTCTTCAGGTCGTGGATGAGCTGCGCGAGGTCCTCGATGGAATAGATGTCGTGGTGCGGCGGCGGGCTGATGAGGCCCACGCCGGGCACGCTGTAGCGCAGGAAGCCGATGTACTCCGAGACCTTGCCGCCGGGCAGCTGTCCGCCCTCTCCGGGCTTGGCGCCCTGCGCCATCTTGATCTGGATCTGGTCGGCCGAAGCCAGGTACTCCGCGGTGACGCCGAAGCGCCCCGAGGCGACCTGCTTGATGCGGCTGCGCAGGCTGTCGCCGGGCCGCAGCTCGTAGTCGGACTCGACGACCTTCGCGCCGAGCACGTCGGAGAGGCGCTTGCCCTCGCCCAGCGCCACGCCCTTCATCTCGTCGCGATAGCGCGCGGGGTCTTCGCCACCCTCGCCGGTGTTGCTCTTGCCGCCGATGCGGTTCATCGCCACCGCCAGCGTGGCGTGCGCCTCGGTGCTGATCGAGCCCAGCGACATGGCGCCGGTGGCAAAGCGCTTGACGATCTCCGAGGCGGGCTCGACCTCCGACAGCGGCACCGCCTTCGCCGGGTCGACGCGGAACTCGAACAGGCCGCGCAGCGTCATGTGGCGCCGGCTCTGGTCGTTGATGATCTGCGCGTACTCCTTGTACGACTCGAAGTTGCCGCCCTCGGGCGCGCGCACGCCGTGCTGCAGCTTGGCGATGGCGTCGGGCGTCCACATGTGCTCCTCGCCCTGCGTGCGCCAGGCGTAGTCGCCGCCGGCGTCCAGCGCGTTCGTCAGCAGCGGATCGGCGCCGAAGGCCGCGCTGTGCAGGCGCAGCGCCTCCTCGGCGACTTCGAACACGCCGATGCCGCCGACCTGGCTCGCGGTGCCGCGGAAGTACTTCTCGACGAAGTCGCGCTGCAGGCCGATGGCCTCGAAGATCTGCGCGCCGCAGTAGGACATATAGGTCGAGATGCCCATCTTGGACATGACCTTGGAGAGCCCCTTGCCAATCGCCTTCACGTAGTTGGCGATCGCCTTCTCGGCCGAGAGCGCACCGGGCAGCTCGGCATGCATGGCGGCGATCGTCTCCATCGCCAGATAGGGGTGCACGGCCTCGGCGCCGTATCCCGCGAGCACGGCGAAGTGGTGCACTTCGCGCGCGCTGCCGGTCTCGACGACGAGGCCGGCGGTGGTGCGCAGCCCTTCGCGCACGAGATGGTGGTGGATCGCCGAGAGCGCCAGCAGCGCCGGGATGGCGAGCCGCTCGCGGTCCATGGCGCGGTCGCTCAGGATGAGGATGTTGTGACCGGAGCCGATGGCGTCGACGGCCTCGGCGCACAGCGAGGCGAGCTTGGCCTCGATGCCCTCGCGCCCCCAGGCCAGCGGGTAGGTGATGTCGAGGATGTAGCTCTTGAACTTGCCGCTGGTGTAGCGCTCGATGGCACGCAAGCGCGCCATGTCCTGCTCGCCGAGCACGGGCTGCAGCACCTCGAGGCGCATCTGCGGATTGACGGCGTTGATGTCCAGCAGGTTGGGCCGCGGGCCGATGAAGCTGTCCAGCGACATCACGATGGCCTCGCGGATGGGGTCGATGGGCGGGTTGGTAACCTGCGCGAAGAGCTGCTTGAAGTAGTTGTAGAGCGGCTTGCTGCGGTCCGAGAGCACGGCCAGCGGCGCGTCGTTGCCCATCGAGCCGATCGCCTCCTCACCGGCGCTGGCCATGGGCGCGAGCAGGAACTTGATGTCCTCCTGCGTGTAGCCGAAGGCCTGCTGGCGGTCGAGCAGGCTCTCGCGCGCGGGCGGTGCGGCCTGCCCCTCGCCGACGATGGAATCGAGCCGGATGCGCACGTTCTCGATCCACTGCCGGTAGGGCTTGGCGGAGGCGAACTGCGTCTTCAGCTCCTCGTCCTCGACGATGCGCCCCTGCTCGAGGTCGATGAGCAGCATGCGCCCGGGCTGCAGGCGCCACTTCTTGACGATGCGGTGCTCGGGGATGGGCAGCACGCCCGATTCGGAGGCGCCGATGACGAGCTCGTCGGCGGTGACGATGTAGCGCGCCGGGCGCAGGCCGTTGCGGTCCAGCGTGGCACCGATCTGGCGACCGTCGGTGAAGACCATGGCCGCCGGGCCGTCCCAGGGTTCGAGCATGGCGGCGTGGTACTCGTAGAAGGCGCGCCGGCGCTCGTCCATCTGGCCGTGCTGCTCCCAGGCCTCGGGGATCATCATCATGGCCGCGTGCGCGAGCGGGTAGCCGGCCATGACGAGCAGCTCGAGCGCGTTGTCGAAGGTCGCGGTGTCGCTCTGGCCCTCGAAGCTGATCGGGTAGAGCTTGGCCAGGTCGTCGCCGAGCACGGGCGACTTCATCACCCCCTCGCGCGCGCGCATCCAGTTGAAGTTGCCCTTCAGGGTGTTGATCTCGCCGTTGTGCGCCACCAGCCGGTAGGGGTGGGCCAGCGGCCACTCCGGGAAGGTGTTGGTCGAGAAGCGCTGGTGCACCAGGGCCAGCGCCGAGACGGTGCGCGAATCCGCCAGGTCGCGGTAGTAGCGGCCGACCTGGTTGGCCAGCAGCAGGCCCTTGTAGATGACCGTGCGGCAGCTCATGCTGGGCACGTAGTACTCGCGGCTGTGCGTGAGCTCGAGCTTCTGGATCGCCGCGCTGGCGGTCTTGCGGATGACGTAGAGCTTGCGCTCCAGCGCGTCGGGAACGATGACGTCGTCGCCGCGGCCGATGAAGACCTGGCGGATCACCGGCTCCTTCGCGCGCACCGTCGGCGACATGGGCATGTCGCGGTCCACCGGCACGTCGCGCCAGCCCAGCAGCACCTGGCGTTCGGCCTTGATGGCGCGCTCCAGCTCGTGCTCGCAGGCCAGGCGGCTGGCGTGTTCCTTGGGCAGGAAGATCATGCCCACGCCGTACTCGCCCGGCGGCGGCAGCTCGACGCCTTGCGCCGCCATCTCGGCGCGGTAGTAGTCGTCGGGAATCTGGATCAGGATGCCCGCGCCGTCGCCCATGAGCGGGTCGGCGCCGACGGCGCCGCGGTGATCCAGGTTCTCCAGGATCTTCAGCCCCTGCTCGATGATGGCGTGCGACTTGCGCCCCTTGATGTCGGCGACGAAACCCACGCCGCAGGCGTCGTGCTCGCGGCTGGCGGCGTAGAGGCCGTGGCGCTCGGCGTCGTCGATGGCTTGGTTTGGAAGCGCCGGGATGGGCTGGCTGGACAAGGCGGACTCCGTCGGAGGCGGCAAGGGAGCGTGAGCCTATCGCAGTGCAGCATCGATCACAACGAAAATAAAATGGGGTCAGGATTATTTAAATTACCGATTACTCTCTAGGCTCAATTTATTAGGGTCAGGTTGCACTGAGGACCTGATTCCGGCGGCCGACAACAGTCCGCCCGATCCGAAACCCGTATGACGCAGGCGCCTGCCGGCCCCGCAATCGCCAACCCGCTCAGCGCCTGCTCGGCGGGCGCCCGCGCGGCCGGGGCTGCAGTTCCCGGCCGGCCAGCAATGCCATGTGCGCGACGAAGGCCGACGAGCCGTAGGCGGCGCTGCGTGTCAACGCGCGCTGCAGGGCGCGGCGCTCGGCCGCGGGCACCGGTTCGGCGAGCAGCGCGCGATAGCGCGACTCGCGCTCGAAGGGCGTGTTGCCGAGCTGCCAGTACGCCGGCGGATCGACCAGCCCCGCGTCGCGCGAGCCGCCGCTGCGATGGTCGCGGTTGCCGCGCAAGGGCGGCTGTCCCTCCCCGGCCGGGTCGGCGTCGATGAGGCGCAGGACGCACAGGGTCGGCTCACCGTCCTCGACCAGCGCCGAGCGGAAGCGCCCGTCCCAGAGCGCTCCGCTGCGGCCGTGGCGCCGGTTGAAGGCCGCCGCATGCCGCCGGCCGATGGCCTGCATCATCCGGCTCACGCCCTCGGCACTGTCCGGCGTGGCCAGCACGAGCAGGCGCGCGGGCAGCAGCGAGAAGGCATGCAGCGTCACCTGGTGCTCGCGCGCGGCCTCGCGAAGGATCTCCTGCAGACGCTCGGCATCGGCCTCGTCGCGCACGATCGCGCCGCCGTTGTGCCCCCGCTGCTCCAGGCAGTGCACGACGCCCGGCAGCGAGAGTCGCGGCTGGCGCGCCATCCCGTGCGCCCCCCGCTCAGCGCGGCACGCCCGGGTGGAGCGCCGACGGGAAGGCGATCTCGCCGGTCAGGCGCTGGAACTCGCGCAGCGCGAAGCGATCGGTCATGCCGGCGATGTAGTCTGCCACGGCGCGCTCGCGCTCGGGGGCGGCCGCGAAGTCCTCCGGCATCTCCTGCGGCGCCGCCCGGTAGGCTTCGAACAGCCGCCGCACGACCTCGCGCGCGGCGTCGGTCGTCGCCGCCACCTGCGGATGGCGGTAGAGGGCGTGCAGCAGGAAGCGCTTGAGTTCGTCGGACTCGGCGCGGCAGCGCGGCGGCAGCGCGGCCAGGGCGGGCAGCTTCCGCAGCGCTTCGATGCCTGCGGGCGCGGCGGCTTCCAGCGCCGCGGCGGTATGCGCGACCAGGTCGGCGACGTAGCGCGTGCGCATGCGGCGCAGGACCTCGAACAGCAGCCGCCGCTCGTGCCGCTCCAGTCCGGGATGCTCGGCCAGGACTTCGCGTCGCAGGGGGCCGAAGGCCGAGAGTGCGTCGAGCTGCGCCACCTCGAGAAGGCCCGAGCGCACGCCGTCGTCGATGTCGTGCGCGTTGTACGCGATCTCGTCGGCGAGGTTGACGAGCTGCGCCTCCAGGCTGGGCTGCGTGCCGTCGATGAAGCGGCGTGCGACGCCGCCGGGTTCACCGGCCTCGATCGCCTCGGCACGCGCGCGCGAGCAGTGCTTGAGGATGCCCTCGCGCGTCTCGAAACTCAGGTTGAGCCCGTCGAAGCGGGGGAAGCGCTGCTCCAGCCGGTCGACGACGCGCAGGCTTTGCAGGTTGTGCTCGAAGCCGCCGTGCGCGGCCATGCAGGCGTGCAGCGCGTCCTGTCCGGCATGGCCGAAGGGTGTGTGGCCGAGGTCGTGCGCGAGCGCGATCGCCTCGCAGAGGTCCTCGTTCAGCCCCAGCATGCGCGCGCCCGCGCGCGAGAGCTGCGCGACCTCCATCGAATGCGTGAGACGCGTGCGGAAGAGGTCGCCCTCGTGGTTGATGAAGACCTGCGTCTTGTACATCAGCCGCCGGAACGCCGTGCTGTGCACGATGCGCTCGCGGTCGAGCTGGTAGGCGCCGCGCAGCGGATCACGCGGCTCCTCGTGCAGGCGGCCTCGGCTGTGCGCCGGATGCGCCGCCCAGGGCGCGAGCGCCGCGTTCACGATGGCGCTGCCGAAGCACCCTCGGCCGCCGGGCGATGCGTCACGATGCGCGCGCTCCGCCATGGCATTCGATCACCTCCCGCACCAGCGCGTCGGGCGCTGCGCGCACGATCGCGTGGCCCGGTGCTTCGATGAGCACGAAGCGGATCTCTCCCCCCTCGGCCTTCTTGTCGATGCGCATCAGCTCGATGAAGCGTGCACTGCCGATGGCCGGCGCACGCGTGGGCAGGCCGCAGCGCTCGAGCAGCGCCTGCATGCGGTCGACGAAGCCCTGCGGCACCAGGCCCAGCCGGGCCGAGAGCGCGCTGGCCATCAGCATGCCGCAGGCCACGGCCTCACCGTGCAGCCACTGCCCGTAGCCCAGGGCCGCCTCGATCGCGTGGCCGAAGGTGTGGCCGAAGTTCAGGATGGCGCGCAGGCCCGCTTCGCGCTCGTCCTGGCCGACCACCCAGGCCTTGATCTCGCAGGAGCGCCCGATCGCATGCGCGAGCGCATCCGCGTCGCGCGCGAGCAGGGCCGGCAGCTTCGCCTCGATCCAGCCGAGGAAGTCCGCGTCGGCGATCGGCCCGTACTTGATCACCTCGGCCAGCCCCGCCGCCAGTTCGCGCTGCGGCAGCGTGTCAAGCGTCGCCAGGTCGCAGACGACGCGCTGCGGCTGGTGGAAGGCGCCGATCATGTTCTTGCCGCGCGGATGGTTGATCGCCGTCTTGCCGCCGACGGACGAATCGACCTGCGCCAGCAGCGTGGTCGGCACCTGCACGAAGGGCACGCCGCGCATGTAGCAGGCGGCGGCGAAGCCGGTCATGTCGCCGATGACGCCGCCGCCGAGCGCGAAGAGCACCGTCTTGCGGTCGCAGCCACTGCCCAGCAGGTGGTCGAAGACGAGGTTCAGCGTCTCCCAGGTCTTGTGCTCCTCGCCATCGGGCAGTTGCAGCAGCGAGACGCGCGCGTAGTGCGGCGCCAGCGCCTGCTGCAGCGTCGCCGCGTAGAGCGGCGCCACGGCGACGTTGCTGACGATCACCGCCTGCTGCGCCGCCGGCAGGCCGGCCCAGGCGCGAGGGTCGGTGAGCGCACCGCGGGCGATGACGATGTCGTAGTTGCCGCCGGGCGTGCACACCCGCAGCGCCGGCAGGGGGGCCGAGGATCGATTCATGGCGCCGCAGTGTACGGGGCCAGCAGCGCCCGCGGCGTCAGCCGCAGGGTCCCCGGCATCGCTCAGGATCGCGTCGGCGGCACCAGCCCCGCGAGTTCAAGCTGCATCAGCACCATGCGCGTCAGTGCCTGCACAGAAGGGCGCGCAGCCTCGATGACGAAGTGCGCGGTGCGGCGATAGAGCGGGTCGCGCTCGCGGTAGAGCGCACGCAGCCGCGCGAGAGGATCGGACACCTGCAGCAGCGGCCGCTGCGTGTCGTGACGCAGCCGGCGCGCGAGATCCTCCGGGCTGGCGCGCAGGTAGAAGACGTGGCAGCGCGAATGCAGCGCGTCGCGATTGGAGGGCCGCAGCACCGCGCCGCCCCCGGTGGCGAGCACGCCGGCCGTGCCCTGCGTCAACTCGTCGATGACCGCCTGTTCACGGTCGCGAAAGCTCTCTTCCCCATGCTGCGCGAACCAGTCCCGGATCGGCATCCCCAAGCGCTGCTCGAGCACGGCGTCACTGTCGACGAAGCCGACTCGCAAGTGCCGTGCAAGCTGCCGGCCCACCGTCGACTTGCCCGAGCCGGGCATGCCGACGAGGGCGATGGTCATGGCCGGCGTCAGTTCGGGCTGGTGCAGTCCGGCGCGGTGCCGTAGGGACTGACCTTGAACGAGGGATCCTGCGACACGTTCAGGATTTCCGCGTTGGGCACGGGCAGCCACAGATAGCTCGCGAGATACTCGCCGACCGTCGGCTGGCCATTGGCGCCACTCAGTTCACCCAGCGGCCGCGACGGCAACAGCACCGGCGCACCCGAGAGGTAGTACGCAGGCGGGCTCAGGACCCCCGCCGCCGTCACGGTGATCTTGAAGTTCACCCAGCTTCCCACGCTCTTGGGGTATTCGAGCTGCAGCACCGCCACGCCGTTGGCGTCGGTCTTGGCGGCACCCGACAAAGTGATCGAGACGTCGGACTTGCGCGGATCCATCTGCCCGTTGCCGTTCACGTCTTCGCCCGTGTCGATGACGCCGTTGCGATTCAGGTCCTCGTTGGGACAGATGGCGGTCGGCACCTGCACCCAGCAGTCGGCCGTCCCGCAGCCCCCCGTCTTCACCTCGTACTGGCCCTTTGCGAAACCACCCAGGTCCACGGAAGGCGTCACCTGGACATCGGACTTCGGGTTTCCCGCCGAATCGACGACCAGCACGACGAAGCGCTTGATGTAGGTCAGGTTCGTCGCGCCGTCGGTGATGGTGTTGTCGGTGCCGATCGAGATCGACACCGGGTTGGAGACGATGGTCAGCGAAGTCGTCAGCAGGTTCCCCGCCGGGCAGTTGGCGATCGTTTCACCGGGCGCGAAATCGCTGGTCTTCCAGCAGGCCCGTATCGTGACGCCGTTGGTCGGGCTGCTGACGGCGCCAGGCTTGTAGGTCGTCGAGGCCGTGCCGCTGGCATCGGACAACACGGCGTTGCCGGCGGATCCGATGCTGCCGGTGCCGTTGTCACCGCTCACGCCGAACAGCACGCGGACGTTGCTGATGGGGGCATTCGTTCCGTCGCGGAAGATGGCGCTGATCGAGATCTGGTTGCTCGTGCTTCCGGTATTGACCGCAACCACGTTGGCCGACAGGTTCAGTGTCTTGGAGACGGGTTCGGTGGCTTTCGGCACCGTGGTGCTGCCGCCCGGAATGGTCACGTTCACGTTGGACTCTGCACCCCCAGCCTGGGCATTGATCGTCAGGCTGGTGCCCGGCGTGCTGGGCGCCGTGTAGTTGAAGGTGTAGCCGCCGTTCTGGTTGGTCGCACCGGACTGGCTGCCGACGCCGCTGCCGCTCACGGTGATCGGCACGCCGGCCATCGGGTTGCCATTCACGTCTGCCAGGGTGTACTGGACCGTTCCCGCCGCCCCCGCCGACACCACCGAGGGCACCGCACTGGCCTGCGCGAACTGCGTGCCCGTGACGTTGAACACCGCTTCGGCCCGGAAATCACCGCTGATTGCCTTCACCGTGACCGGGCGGTTCGTGCGATCAGGGCCGATGCTGACCGTGCCCGTGACCTGGCCACCGGCGTCGGTCTGGCTGCCGTTGGACACGATGAAGGCGCTGGTCTGCGGATCCGAGATCGCGAACTGGACCGGAATGCCTGCAACGGCGTTGCGGTTCGCATCGACCGCGGTGGCCGTCGCGGTCACCGTCCTGCTACCGGAGTTGTCGATACTGGCGCTGTTCAGCGTCAAGGTCAGGCCGGCCGCCACCGCCGTACCGCTGCCGCCCCCGCCCAGCCCGGGCGTGCCGGCATTCCCGCCGCCACCGCCGCAGGCCGCCAGCCCCAGCGTGACCAGCACCGCCAGCAACCGCTTCCAATCGCTCATGTGTACTTCCTGATGTCGTTCAACGGATCGCCGAGCGGTCGGTGACCACCTTGGGCGTGATGAAGACCAGCAGTTCGGTCTTCGTCGAGACGCGCGACTTGTTGCGGAAGAGATGGCCAAGCACCGGGATGTCGCCCAGCAGCGGCACCTTGTTGACCTCGTCGCGGTCGTCCTGCGTGAAGATGCCGCCGATGACCACCGTGCCTCCGTTCTCGACCAGCACCTCTGTCTCGACACGCTTGGTGTTGATCGCCGGTCCAGCCGTCGTATTCACGCCTCGACTGTCCTTGCTCACGTTGAGCTTCATGATCACGTTGCCCTCAGGTGTGATCTGCGGCTTGACATCGAGACGCAAGGCCGCAGTCTTGAACTCGACCGAGGTCGCGCCGCTGGACGTCGCGATGTTGTACGGGATCTGTTCGCCCTGCTCGATGCTGGCATTCTGCTGGTCGGCGGTGACGACGCGGGGGCTGGAGACGATCTTGCCCTTGCCTTCGGACTCCATCGCCGAGAGCTCCAGGTTCAGGAAGCGATTGGCCGCCGCACTAAATAACGACAAACCAAACGTCGCCGCACTGGCACCTGAAAAGAGTCCAACCGCAGGCAAATTGATCATTTGGCCTGAAAAGGCCCCCGTCTGCGTATTCAGATCCCCTGGGTTAGACCCGGACGCATCAGTCTGCCCCGTCTGCCCACTCGCTGTGCCGTAGTTGCTACCGATACTCACGTAGTGATTACCACCAACCCGATAGCCCGGGATTCCGCCTTGGTAACCACGACGATCGGCAACGCCCAGCTTGACGCCCAGCGCACGCCCGAAGCTGTCGTCGGCCTCGACGATGCGGGCTTCGATCAGCACCTGGCGCACCGGGATGTCGATCTTGGCGATCAGCGCCTGCACCTCCTCCAGCTTGGAGGGGATGTCGGTGACGAAGAGCTGATTCGTGCGTCGCTCTGGAAGCACGCTTCCGCGGGCTGAGAGGATCCGCTGATTCGATCCAGCGGAACCGCCGCCGTCGCTCGTTCCCTCGCCCCGTAGGCCCTTGGCGATCTCCTCGGCTTGGCCGTAGTTGAGCTGGAAGGACTGCGTGCGCAGCGGTTCGAGTTCGGCGACCTTCTTCTTCGCCTCGAGTTCCACCTGCTCCTTGGCGGCGAGTTCGTCCTTGGGCGCGATCCAGAGCACGTTGCCCGACTTCTTCACGCCCAGACCCTTGCTCTGCATGATGATGTCCAGCGCCTGGTCCCAGGGTACGTCCTTCAGGCGCAGGGTGACGTTGCCGGTCACCGTGTCGCTGGTGACGACGTTGAAGTTGGTGAAGTCGGCGATCACCTGCAGCAGCGCGCGCACCTCGATGTTCTGGAAGTTCAGGGACAGCTTCTCGCCCTGGTAGCCCGGTCCCTGCACGAGCTTGTCGGGGTCGATCTTCATCGGCCGCACTTCGAGCACGAACTGGCTGTCGGTCTGGTAGGCGCTGTGCTCCCAGGCGCCGCGCGGTTCGACGATCATGCGCACGCGGTCGCCCTGCTGGAAGGTCGAGACGCTGTGCACGGGGGTGCCGAAGTCGGTCACGTCCAGGCGCCGGCGCAGGCTGTCCGGCAGCGAGGAGCGCATGAAATCGACCACCAGGTTCTGCCCCTGCTGGCGAATGTCGACGCCGACCTGGCTGCTGGCGAGATCGACGATGACCCGGCCCGCGCCGTCGCCGCCACGGCGGAAGTCGATGCTGCGCAGGCCCAGCACCTCGATGTTCTGCGCCGGCGCGAAGCTGCTCGTGGGCTGATCCGCCGCGGCCAGCGCCGACGCGCTCTGTTCCAGGATCACCAGAAGCGCGTTGCCCTGCAACTGCGCGCGGTAGTTGGCCGCCTGCTTGAGGTTGAGGACGACGCGCGTGCGCTCGCCCGCCTGCGCCACGCTCGCCGAGCGCAGGTTGCCCTGGTTGAGCTCGACCGTGTTGCGCCCGAGGGCGTTGCTCACGCCCGGCAGGTCCAGCGCCACGCGCGGCGGCGCCTGCACCGCGAAGCCGGTGGGAACGGCCGGGAGCGGCTGCGCCAGCTCGATGCGCACGACCTCCGTGCCGGCCTGCTGCGAACTGGTGATGGACTGGATCGCGTTCTGCGCCCAGGCCGCGATGGGCGCGCACAGCGCCATGCCCACGAGCGTGAGCACGGTCGGCCATGCCCGCCGCTTGCCGATGTTGGCCTTGTCCTGCATCTTCGTCATCGCGCCTTCTCCTGCAGCTGCAGGGTGCTGATCCTCTCGGTCCATTCGCCCACCGCGTCCTGCACCACCTCGCGCAGCGTCAGCTCGGTCTCGCCGATCTGCGTGATGCGCCCGTAGTTCTGACCCAGGTAGTCGCCCACCTTCACCTGGTAGAGCAGGCTGTCCACGCGCAGCAGGGCATGCGGCTTGCCGCCGCGCGAGAAGCTCCCGACCATGGTCATGTTGTCGAGCGGATAGGCCTCGAGCGGCTCCTTGCGGCGGTTGAGCTCGGAAGCCAGGAGCGGGTTGAGCTGGCGCGCCTCCTGCCGCAATGCCACCGTCAGCTTCTGCGCGCTGAAGGGGTCGATGGCCTGCGCTGCGGTGTAGGGTTCGGGCTCGAATGTCTTCGGCGCCTCGAGCTTGGGCACGTTCGGCTTGACCTCGCGCCGCTTGAGCTCGGTCCACTGCTGCAATTCGTCGAGATTGCCGCTGCAGCCGCCCAGCGCAGCCAGGGCGAGCGCCGCGGCCAGCAGGACGGCCGGGAGATGGGTCAGGCGATTCATCGCTTCTTCGCTCCCGCCTTCGCGGCCGCGGCCTTCTTCTGCTGCTCGGCGACCTCGGCCGCGTCGAGATAGCGGTAGGTGCGCGCCACCGCCTCCATCGACAGCGGACCCGTGCTCTCGCGCCCCGGGGGGCCGATCGAGAGGTTGTGCAAGGTGACGATGCGCGAGAGGTTGGAAACGTCGGCGGCGAAGGCGCCGATGTCGTGGTAGCGGCCGGCCACGCGCAAGGTGATGGGCAGCTCGGCGTAGTAATCCTTGACCTCGACGTTACCGGGCCGGAAGAGCTCGAACATGAGCCCGCGGCCAAGGCCAGCCTGGTTGATGTCGGATAGCAGCGCGTCCATCTCCGCCTTGCCCGGAAGCTGCTTCTCGAGCTGGACCACGTACTCCTGCACCTGCAGCTTCTGCTTGCGCAACTCGTTGAGGTTGACGGCCTGACCCAGCTTGCTCTCGAACTGGGCCTTCAGGGCCGGCTCGGCCTGGCGCTCGCTTTCGAGTTCCTCCAGCGTCGAGCTCAGGAGCGCGAACCAGCCGATGACGAGGACCGCGAGGGCCGCCGCCAGGAAGACCGCAGCCTTGGGCAGCCAGGGCCATTGGCCGGGCTCCGCCGGGTTGAGGCCGCGGAACTGCGAGGCCGCCTGCTCCACGAGGGCGGAGACGTCGAAGCCGGTGGTGTTGCTGCTGCTGGCCATGCCTCGCCTCACGATGCCTTGGCCGGCGGCGCGCTCGCCGCCGCCGAGGCGGCCGACGCCGGGGGCTTGATGCGCACGCGCATCTGGTACTGGAAGAGGCGCCGCGTCTCACGGCTGCCCTGCGAGACGGGAACGTTGACGGAGCGGATCTCGATCAGCTCGGGCTGGTCCAGCCACTGCGAACCGTAGAGCAGGTTGCGCAGCATCTCGGACACGCGCTCGTTGGACTGCGCCACGCCGGCAAGCTGCACCTGGTGCCCGTTCTGCTTCAGCGAGCTGAGATACACGCCCTCGGGGGTCTGCTTGACGAGTTCGTCGAGCAGGCGCACGGGCGTGTTGCGGTCGGTCTGCAGGTCCTCGACCGCCTTCTGGCGCGCCTTCAGGGCATCGATCTCGGCACGCAACGAGGCGATGTCCTTGATCTGCACGTCCAGGCGCGCGATCTCGTCCTTCAGGAACTGGTTGCGCGTCTGCTGCTCGCCGATGAGCTGCTGCAGGCCGAGGTACCAGATCGCCGCGATGACCGCACCCAGCGCCACGGCCAACGCGACACCGACGTAGAACGCCTGCTTGCGCTGGCGCCGCCTGGCCTCGCGGTGAGGCAGCAGGTTGATGAGGATCACTGCACGAACCTCCGCATCGCCAGCCCGCAGGCCGTGAGGTAGGACGCCGCCTCGCGCCGCAGCCGGCTCTCGCGCACCGCCGAACCCAGGCGCATGTTGTCGAAGGGGTTGACGACCATCGAGGCGAAGCCGGTGAGCTCGGTGACGCGATCCTTGAGCCCGGGCAGCGTCGCCGTGCCGCCGGCCAGCATCACGTAGTGCACCTTGTGGTGCGGCGTGCTGGTGAAGAAATACTGCAGCGCGCGGCCGATCTCCTGCGACAGGCTGTCGACGAAGGGCGCGAGGATGACGCTCTCGTAGTCCTCGGGCAGGTCGCCGGCGAGCTTCTTCTGCTCCGCCTCCTCGAACGAGAAGCCGTACTGGCGCGAGATCAGCTGCGTGAGCTGCGATCCGCCGAAGGCCTGGTCGCGATCGTAGAGCTGCTCGTCGTCGCGCAGCACCTTCAGGCTGGTCGTGTCGGCGCCGATCTCGAACAGGGCGACCAGGGCGTCGCGCCCCTCGTTGGGCAGCGCGGCGATCACGCGCCCCATCGCCAGGCGCGCGGCATGCGACTCGATGTCGAGGATCATCGGCGTCAGCCCCGCGGCCTCGGCCAGGCCCTGCCGGTCCTGCACGCGGTCCTTGCGCGAGGCGGCGATCAGCACCTCGACATCACCGAGCGAGGTCGGGCTCGGGCCGATGACACAGAAGTCCAGGCTCACTTCGTCGATCGAGAAGGGGATGTACTGGTTGGCCTCGGTCTCGACCTGGAGTTCCATCTCCTCTTCCCGCAGCCCGGCAGGCAGGATGATCTTCTTCGTGATGACCGAAGACTGGGGCATCGCCAGCACCACCTGCTTGGTGCGTGTGCCGCTCTTGCTGACCACCTTGCGCACGGCGTCGGCGACCTCGTCGAACTTCTCGATCTGGCCGTCGGTGATCCAGCCCTTCTCGAAGGGCTCCATCGCGAAGCGCTCGAGCACGTAGTCCCCGGGCGAACTCTGGCCCAGTTCCACCAGCTTCACGCTGGACGAGCTGACGTCCAAGCCGATCATCGGCGGCGACTTCCGGCGCAGCAATCGATCCAGGAAACTCACCGGAGCACTCCTCGCGCCGCCGACATGGCGCCCAGCTTGTTAAGAAGTTACTTCAATGCTAGCAGTAAAGCCTTTGTGCGCCATGAGAAAATGGCATGCCGAAGCCGCCCAGTCGTTGCGATTGACCGACGCTGGATCCGGGAGCTGAAACAAGTCGCAATCGGACATTAGGGGTTTGCCCGGGGGCCACACGAGCCCGTCGTCCGGGCCCGACGGGCGCCCTTTCTATAATCGCTCGTGCCCCTTCCCGGGACGTCCATGCCCGCCTCCGACCCCGAGAAGCCGCCGCCCTCTCGCCGCTCCAGACCCTGGTACGGACGGGTGCTCGTGGCGACGGGCATGCTGGCGGGCATCGCGCTGGCGGGCCTGCTGGCACTCCTCCTCGTCGTCGGGGTGGCGCTGGCGGTCGCGTATCCGAATCTGCCCGACATCGGCAGCCTCACCGACTACCGGCCCAAGCTGCCGCTGCGCGTGTTCTCCGCCGACGGCGTGCTGCTGGGCGAGTTCGGCGAGGAGCGGCGCAACTTCACGCCGATCGCGCGCATCCCGCAGGTGATGAAGGATGCGGTCATCGCCGCGGAGGATGCGCGCTTCTACGAGCACGGCGGCCTGGACTACAAGGGCATCGCGCGCGCCGCACTGGAGAACCTGCGCGACGCGCGCAGCCAAGGGGCGTCGACGATCACGATGCAGGTGGCGCGCAACTTCTACCTCAGCACCGAGAAGACCTTCACGCGCAAGATCTACGAGGTGTTGCTGGCCCTGCGCATCGAGAGCGTGCTGTCCAAGGACCAGATCCTCGAGCTCTACATGAACCAGATCTACCTCGGCCAGCGCGCCAGCGGCTTCGCGGCGGCGTCGGAGGTCTACTTCGGCAAGAAGCTCGAGGACATCTCGGTGGCCGAGGCGGCCATGCTCGCCGGCCTGCCCAAGGCACCATCGGCCTACAACCCGATCGCCAACCCCAAGCGCGCGCGCGTGCGCCAGCGCTACGTGATCGAGCGCATGTTCGAGAACGGTTTCATCACCGAGGAGCAGCACGACGCCGCGCTGGAGGAGGTGCTGCGCTACCGCGTGGCCTCGGACAACGCGGCGCACGGCGACTTCGTCGCCGAGAGCGCGCGGCAGCTCGTCTACGCGCAGTACGGCGAGGAGACCTATTCGCGCGGCCTCAACGTCTACCTGACGCTGACCGCGGCCGACCAGGGCGCAGCCTACCGCGCGCTGCGCCACGGCCTCATGGCGTACGAACTGCGGCAGGTCTATCGCGGTCCGGAAGCCTTCGTCGACCTGCCCGCCGACCCCGAGAAGCTCGATGCGCGCGTGGCCGAAGCGCTGGCGGAGCATCCCGACAACGGCGACCTGCGCGCAGCCGTCGTCCTCGAATCCTCGCCGCGCAAGGTGGTGGCGATGCTGCAGTCGGGCGACACCATCACGGTCACCGGCGAAGGCCTGCGGCCGGTGACCTCGGGGCTCTCGGAGAAGGCCAGCGCCAAGGTGCGCATCCGGCGCGGCGCGGTCGTGCGCGCGCTGCAGGGCCCCAAGGCGCAGTGGCAACTGACGCAGATCCCGGAGGTCGAGGGCGCCTTCGTCGCGCTCGACCCGCGCAACGGCGCGGTGCGCGCGCTGGTCGGCGGATTCGACTTCGGCAAGAACAAGTTCAACCACGTGACCCAGGCCTGGCGGCAACCCGGTTCCGCCTTCAAGCCCTTCATCTACTCGGCGGCACTCGACAAGGGCTTCACGCCGACGACCCTGGTCAACGACGCGCCGCTCTTCTTCGACGCCGACAGCACCGGCAGCCAGCCCTGGGAGCCGAAGAACTACGACGGCAAGTTCGACGGCCCGATGCCGCTGGCGACGGCCCTGGCGAAGTCGAAGAACATGGTGTCGATCCGCGTGCTCAACGCCATCGGCCCCGACTACGCGCAGACGTGGGTGCAGCGCTTCGGCTTCGAGCCCGAGAAGCACCCTGCCTATCTGACGATGGCGCTGGGTGCCGGCTCGGTGACGCCGATGCAGATGGCCACGGCCTACAGCGTCTTCGCCAACGGCGGCCTGCGCGTGACGCCGCACCTGATCGCGCGCATCGTCGACGGCAAGGGGCGCGTGCTCGCCGAAGCGCCGGCCCCCGTGGCCGACGAAACGGCGCGCGTACTCGACGCACGCAATGCCTTCGTCATGGACAGCATGCTGCAGGGCGTGGCGCGCTTCGGCACCGCGGCACGCGCGCAGCAGACGCTGCGCCGCCCCGACATCTACGGCAAGACGGGAACCACCAACGACTCCATGGACGCCTGGTTCGCGGGCTTCCAGCCCACCGTCGTGGCCGTGGTCTGGATCGGCTACGACACCCCGCGCAAGCTCGGCAACCGCGAAACCGGGGGCGGCCTCGCGCTGCCGGTATGGATCGAGTGGATGGCGCACGCTCTGAAGGACGTTCCGGTGCAGGAGATCACGGCGCCCGCGGGGGTCATCGAGGAGGCCGGCGGCTGGCGCTACGAGGACTATGGCGGCGGCAGCATCGTGCAAGACCTCGGGCTCGAGGACGCCGTGCCCTCCGCCCCCAGCAGCGAAGAGCGCAACAGCATCCTCGACCTGTTCCGCCGCTGAGCGAGCGCGCCTTGCGCCGCGCTTGGCGCGGTGATCATGATGTCTAGAATCATCAGCGCGATGTCCCCGCCCTCCCCTCGCGCCGCCGCAAAGGCCGTCGATCACCGGCGCACCCATGCACCGTCGAAGGCGCTGCTGGCGATGCTGCTGGCGCTGGCCACGAGCGGCTGCGGCCAGAAGGGCCCGCTGACGCTGCCCGCGCCGCCGGGCGCCGCATCCGCAGCTTCCGCAGCTTCCGCGGCTCCCACCGCTCCGGCCCCGACTCCCCGATGACGCTCCCCGGCAGCCCCTTTCTCTCCCGCCGCAACGGCGCGCTCGAACTCGACGGCCTGGCGCTGCAGGCGCTCGCCGAACGTTTCGGCACACCGCTCTATGTCTACTCACGGGCGGCGATTCTCGACGCGCTCTCGCGCTACCAGCGCGCGCTCGCCGGGCGCAGGCACCTCTTGTGCTACGCGATGAAGGCGAACTCGAATCTGGCCGTGCTGCAGACCTTCGTCGCGGCCGGCTGCGGTTTCGACATCGTCTCCGGCGGCGAACTGGAACGCGTGCTCGCCGCCGGCGGACGCGCCGATCGCGTCGTCTTCTCGGGCGTGGGCAAGACGCGCGCGGAAATGCGCCAGGCGCTGCAAGCAGGCGTGCGCTGCTTCAACGTCGAGAGCGAGTCCGAGTTGCGAAGGCTCTCGGAGGTTGCCACCGGCGCGGACGCCACCGCGACGGTGAGCCTGCGCGTCAACCCGGATGTGGACGCGGGAACGCACCCCTACATCTCCACCGGCCTGCGTGACAACAAGTTCGGCATCGCCCACGATCGCGCGGTGGCGGCGTACCGCCTGGCGGCCAGTCTGCCCGGGCTGCGGGTCGCGGGGATCGACTGCCACATCGGTTCGCAGATCACGCAGGTGGCGCCCTTCCTGGACGCGCTCGATCGCATCCTCGATCTCGTGGAAGAAGTCGAACGCGCGGGCATCGAGGTCCACCACATCGACCTCGGCGGCGGCCTGGGCATCACCTACACCGACGAGTCCCCGCCCCACGCCGACGAACTCGTCGCCCAGATGCTGGCGCGCATGGACGCGCGCGGTCACGGCCGGCGCGAACTGCTGCTCGAGCCCGGCCGCTCGCTCGTCGGCAACGCCGGCGTGCTGCTGACCGAGGTGCTCTACCTCAAGCCCGGGCCGACGAAGAATTTCTGCATCGTCGACGCGGCGATGAACGATCTCGTGCGGCCGACGCTCTACGACGCGTGGATGGCGATCGAGCCGCTGCAGCAGCGCGCGTCGGCCACCCAGCGCTGGGACGTCGTCGGACCGGTGTGCGAGTCCGGTGACTGGCTGGGGCGCGAGCGCGAACTGGCTCTGGCCGAAGGCGATTTTCTCGCCGTGCTCTCGGCCGGCGCCTATGGAATGGCCATGGCGAGCAACTACAACACGCGGCCGCGCCCGGCGGAAGTGATGATCGCCGGCGGCGAAGCGACGCTCATCCGCACGCGCGAATCCGTCGGCGCGCTGTTCTCGAACGAACGACTGCTGGTCTCCGGACCTTGAGCGCAGTTCCCCTCACGGCGCAAGCCGTGGTCCCGCTGCGCGGGGCGCATCACAAAAAAACCGCCCCGAAGGGCGGTTCTTGCTGTGCGGCCGGGTTCCCCCGGCGCTGCATCAGAAGGCGTGACGAATGCCGAACTCGACGCCGCTCGAGTTGCCGCCCGGCGACGAAACCACACCGCCCAGACCATTGTTGGCAACGGTCTTGGTCTGCGTGCCGTCGTTGGAGACGCGGGCGTAGGTCGCGTAGAGCGTCGTGCGCTTGGACATGTTGTGCAGGTAGCCGATGGCGATCTTCTGCCAATCGTTGTCGTTCCAGGCGGCCGAGCCCTTCTTCTGGTCATAGTGGCCATAAGAAGCGCGGATCACGCCGGCACCGACGGGAACCTGGATACCCGGTTCGATCGCCAGGGCCGCCAGGCCAGCGCCGTTCTTCTCGTGCGAAACCAGCAGGCTGGCGGTCAGGAAGCCGGCGTTGAACGAACCACCGACGTTCCAGACCTTGTGATCGGCCGCATCGGCGGCGCCTTCGGTCTTGCCGTAGGCGACGTGGACCGAAACCGGACCCGCCGCGTAGCCGGCGCGAATGCCGAGGTAGTTGTTTTCCTTCTTCGCGCTGCCCAGAGCGCTGGACTTCTCACCGAAGGCGTACATCACCTGGGCCGAGAACCCACCCAGATTGGGCGTGAAGTAGCTGACGGCGTTGTTCGAGCGCACCGCGGTCGTGACATTCGCGTTCCCTGCGAGCATCGCGATCGTGTTGTTCGAGCCGATGCCGTTGGTGCCGAACGGGTCGTAGACGGTCAGGTTCCAGAACTCGGGCGTGTAGTCACGGCCGAGGCGGATTTCACCGAAACCGCCCATCAGGCTGACGGTCGAACGACGCTGGAAGTTCAGGCCACCGCCGCCGGCGGCACCTTCGCCGGAATCGTTGGCCAGCTGGCCTTCGAGCCAGAAGCCGGCTTTCAGGCCACCGCCGAGATCCTCGACGCCGCGGAAGCCCAGGCGGCTGCTGTTGTAGCCGGAGTTGGTCATGCCGGTGACCGAATGGCCGCCGGCCGACAGGCGAGCCACGCCCGCATCGACGATACCGAACAGGGTCACCGACGACTGGGCCGATGCAGCGCCGGCGAACGCGGTCAGCGTAGCCAGGGCGAGCAGAGATTTTTTCATTGCAGCGATCTCCTAGGTTGAACAAGAGGTCCCGATCGGGGAGGTCACCCGGCAAGGGGCTGATCAGGCCAACCTCCTTTGCGGAAGTTGCATGCATTTCACCAGACCCCCAGCGGCTTGCAAAGCCAAACGGCCGGCGGGCACCGGTTTTGGGGCGCCGTCTGTTGTCTGCCAACAACGAGCAATCCGCATCGCCAGGCGCTTGCCGGACCTGTCACAGCCCGCGCCATCCCCGAAAGCGCGGATTTCGACATGATTCGGGAGCTTCATATGTGAGTAAGCACAAACATCATGCAAAATATGCTTACAAACGACAAACGCCGCGACGGGGGCGTTCTCAGGCCGCGACCACCTCGTGGCTGGTGCTGATCGCGGCCGTCTTGCCGAGCATGATGCTGGCCGAACAGTAGCGCTCGTGCGAGAGGGCAATCGCGCGTTCGACCGCCGCGGGCGGAAGATCGCGCCCGCTGACGACGTAATGCATGTGGATGCGCGTGAAGACCCTGGGCTCGGTCTCGGCGCGCTCCGCCGAAAGACGCACCTGGCATCCGCGCACGTCGTGGCGGCCGCGTTGCAGGATCAGCACCACGTCGTAGGCCGTGCACCCGCCGGCACCGGCGAGCACGGTCTCCATCGGCCGCGGCGCGAGGTCGCGGCCGCCGCCGTCGGCGGCGCCGCCCATCGTCAGCACATGGCCGCTGCCGGTCTCGGCGACGAAGGCCATTCCCAGGGCCGGCGTCCAGTTCACGCTGCATTCCATCGTCGCTCCTCCTGTGGGCGGTCCCGCGCCGCCCTGTGACCCCGGGGCCGGCACGACTGATTCTGCGCTCGTTCGCAGTCTCGACTGGGCTCTCGACCGGGCTCTCGACTGGGCTCTCTATTGCGCCGCAGCATGGCGATGCTAGACTGTGCTCCATGGGTCGCCCGCGACCCGCCGCTTGTCTCCTCCACCTCCTCCAATGGTGGATTCGACCCCGGTGCCGCAAGGCCCCGGGGTTTTTTTTGCGCGCGCCGATCCGGCCCCGGTTTGGACGTAGGCCTATGATGCGCGCCCTCCCCGGGGCCAGCCCGCCTTGACACGCTCGCCACCACCGCCCTCAACGTTCGCGAAAAGCCCAGACATGTCCGCTGGCACCGCCGCCTCCACGCCTGCGCCGTCGGCACAGGTCCTTTCGCCGCGGGCGCGGCGCCTGGCGGCCGACTACCTGCGCCGCATCCTCTCGGCGCGCGTCTACGACGTCGCCGTCGAGTCGCCGCTGCAGCCCGCGCGCAGCCTCTCGCGGCGCCTGGCCAACCCCGTGCTGCTCAAGCGCGAGGACCGGCAAAGCGTCTTCAGCTTCAAGCTGCGCGGCGCCTACAACAAGATGGCGCAACTGGCGCCCGAGCATCTGCAGCGCGGCGTCATCTGCGCGTCGGCCGGCAACCACGCGCAAGGCGTGGCGCTGGCGGCGAAGCGACTGGGCTGCCGCGCCGTGATCGTCATGCCGGAGACGACGCCGCGCGTGAAGGTCGATGCCGTGCAGGCGCTGGGCGGCGAGGTGGTGCTGCATGGCGACAGCTACTCCGACGCCTTCCAGCACGCCTGCGCCCTGCAGCAGGCGCAAGGCCTCTCCTTCGTCCATCCCTTCGACGACCCCGACGTCATCGCCGGCCAGGGCACGGTGGCCGCGGAGATCCTGCGCCAGCACCAGGGGCCGCTGGATGCGGTGTTCGTTCCCATCGGCGGCGGCGGCCTGGTGAGCGGCATCGCGGCCTACATCAAGGCGGTGCGGCCGGAGGTGCGCGTGATCGGCGTGCAGACGCGCGATTCGGACGCGATGCGCCGCTCGGTGCAGGCCGGCCGGCGCGTGCAGCTCGACGACGTCGGGCTGTTCGCCGACGGCACCGCGGTGAAGCTCGTCGGCGAAGAGACTTTTCGGGTCGCGCGCCAGCTCGTCGACGACTTCCTCGTCGTCGACACCGACGAGGTGTGCGCGGCGATCAAGGACGTCTTCCAGGACACGCGCAGCATCATGGAGCCCTCGGGCGCGCTGAGCGTGGCCGGAGTCAAGCAGTACGTGGCGCGACACCGCTGCCGCGGGCAGACGCTGGTGGCGGTGACCAGCGGCGCCAACATGAACTTCGACCGCCTGCGCTTCGTCGCCGAGCGCGCCGACTTCGGCGAGCAGCGCGAGGCCTTGTTCGCCGTCACCATCCCCGAGGAGCGCGGCGCCTTCAAGCGCCTGTGCGAACTCGTCGGCGCGCGCGCGGTGACGGAGTTCAACTACCGCATCAGCGACGAGCGCGCCGCGCACGTCTTCGTCGGCCTCTCGATCAGCCGCCGCGACGAGGCCGAACGCCTCGCGCGCCAGTTCGTGCGCCACGGATTCGCGACGCTGGACCTCACCGACGACGAGATGGCCAAGGAGCACGTCCGGCACATGGTGGGCGGACGCTGCCCGCTGGCCGAAGGCGAGCGCCTCTTCCGCTTCGTCTTTCCCGAGCGGCCGGGAGCGCTGATGCGCTTCCTCGCCAAGCTGCATCCGGGCTGGAACATCAGCCTCTTCCACTACCGCAACCAGGGCGCGGACTACGGACGCATCCTCGTGGGCATCCAGTTGCCGGCGGGCGACGAAGGCGCGCTGCGCGAGTTCCTGCAGTCGCTGGCCTACCCGCACGTGGAAGAGACCGACAACCCGGTGTACCGGCTTTTCCTGCGCTGACCACGAACGCGCGACGCCGGAGCCGACGCAGCCCGTAGACTGCCGCGCCATGCAGCCCTCCCGCTCGCTGGTCTCGCCGACCTCGCATCCGCACCTCGAACGCGAGCTCGTCGCGGCGCTGCGTCGGCGCAGCCAGGCCGGCGGCAGCCTCGGCGAGCTCGAGCCGCTGGCGCTGCGCCTGGGCCTGATGCAGCGCACGCTCAAGCCGCAGTTCAGCGATCCGCAACTGCTCGTCTTCGCCGCCGACCACGGCGTCGCGGTGGAGGGCCTCGTCGACGCCGACGCGACGCCGACGCACGAGCGCGTGCAGCGCCTGCTCGACGGCCGCCTGCCGCTGGCGGGCCTGGCGCGCGCGCAGCAGCTCGAGCTGACGGTGATCGACTGCGGCGTCGCCGCCGAGCTGAAGGCACACGAGCGCCTGATGGTGCGCAAGATCGCCCACGGCACGCGCAACGCCCGCCTCACCGCGGCGATGTCGGTCGAGCAGTGCCAGGCCGCGATGCGGGCGGGCATGCAGCTCGGCTACCGGCTGCGCGGAAACTTCTCCATCTACGCCAGCCTGGGCATCGGCGCGGACTTCAGCGCCGCGCTCGTCCTCTCCCGCCTCGCCGACTGCGCGCTGCCGGACCTGCTGGCGAGCGGTCCGGATATGGCACGCGCGGAACTCGCGCGCCTGACCCGGGTCGGACAGGCCGCACTCATGCGCCATCACGAGGCGGTCGAGCCGAGCACCGCGCTCGCCGCGCTCGGCGGCTTCGACATCGCGGTGATGGTCGGCGTCATGCTCGTCGCGTCGAGCCGCCGCCACCTGCTCGTGATCGACGGCATGGCGGCCTGCGCCGCACTGTTCGTGGCGGCACGCATCGCGCCCGCGGTCACCGACTACTGCGTCTTCTGCCGCAGCCACGCACACCAAGGCCTGGACCAGGCGCTGAACCTCTTTCGCGCCTCGGCGCTGCTCGAGCTCGGCCTGCAGAGCATGGACGGCACCGGCGCAACGCTGGCGTGGCCCATGATCCGATGCGCCGCGGCGCTGCTCACCGACGTCAGCGACGACGAACCGGCCCCGGGTGACGAGACCTTCGAGAGCGTGCGCGGGGAACTCGACGCCTTCGATCGCGTCGACGACCCGGCGACGGACTGACGGCGCCAGGCACGAGGCGCGCCCGGCGCCGTTCAGCGCTCCCGGCTCCGCGGGTTCTGCGGCGGTGCCGGAAGTCCCGACCGCAGCGGCGGCGGCACGCGCGGCGGTGCTGCCGCGGGCACCGCGGGGGCCGTTGCGGAAGGCGGCGGCAGCGCCGGCAATTCGAGCTGCAACGCCGCCGCGCCGCCGCGCGGACCGATCACCGCCGCGCGCGGCTGAACCGCCTGCAGCACCCAGTCGCCCTCGACCACGGCACCGACGCGCACGGCGCGCGGCGACTTGCCGTCGATCGCGATCAGCGCCACGCCCGGCGCCGCGGTCGGTGCTGCACGCGCGGCCACGACGCCCAGCAGCCGGAAGCGATCGCCCGCCGCCGGCTCCGGCACCGTCGCCTGCGGCATCGCGGCCGGCGGCGGCGTCCGCCCGAAGAGGCGCGACCAGTCGCCGCCTGCGGCCGGCGCGAGCACCGCCACGGTGGCATGCGGCGGCACGGGCAGCGCTCGCGCGAACAGCTTCAGGCCCCAGGCGACGGCGCCTGCGGCCACCAGCGCCCAGACGAGGAAGGCCAGCATGCGCGCCCACATGCGGCGATTATGATTCGCCGACCGACCCCGCCCAGGGCACCCGCCCTCCCATTTCCCGCGATCGCGGTGCGTCCGGCGCCGCCTGCCGCTGCTGCCCCATGCAAGATCGACCTTCCCTGCGCGCGCCCCGTGGCTTCACGCTGATCGAGCTGATGGTCGTGCTGGTGATCATCGGCGTGCTGGCGGCGCTGATCGTGCCCAACGTGCTCGACCGCACCGACGACGCGCGCGCCACCGCCGCGCGCACCGACGTCAACAACCTCGTGCAGGCACTCAAGCTCTACAAGCTGGACAACCTGCGCTATCCCGACGCCGAGCAAGGCCTGCAGGCGCTGGTGCAAAAACCGGCCGCGGGCGTGCCGCCGGCGAACTGGCGGCCCTACCTCGACAAGCTGCCGGCCGATCCCTGGGGCCGCCCCTACCAGTACCTGAACCCGGGCGTACGCGGCGAGATCGACGTCTTCAGCTTCGGCGCCGACGGCCAGCCGGGGGGCGAGGGCAAGGATGCCGACATCGGCTCCTGGCAATAGCCCGCATCCGGCAGGACGCGGGACGGCGGGTTTCACGCTGGTCGAACTGCTGGTCGTGGTCGCGCTGGTGGCGCTCGCCAGCGCCGGCGTCGGCCTGTCCTTGCGCGACAGCGCGCAGGACCGGCTGGAGCGCGAGGCGCTGCGCCTGGCCAGCCTGCTGGAGAACGCACGCGCCCAGGCGCGTGCGGCGGCGCTCGTGGTGGTCTGGCGCCCGACGCCCGAAATCCCCGACCAGGCGTTTCGCTTCACCGGCCTGCCGGCCTCGAGCCAGCTGCCCACCCGATGGCTCGCCGCGGACGGCGAAGAGCCCCTCGTCGCCGAGGTCGACGGCGGGCGCGGCGTGCTCACGCTCGGCCCCGAGCCCTTGATCGGTGCGCAGCGCGTGACGCTGCGCCGTGGCGCGCAGCAGGTCAGCGTCGGCACCGACGGGCTGCAGCCATTCGCGCTGCTGGACGCCGAGGCGCGCGCGCACTGAGCATGGCGATGCGCGCGGCGCGCGGCTTCACGCTCGTCGAGGTGATGGTGGCGCTGGCGATCGTCGCCGTTGCGCTCGCCGCCGGTGCGCGCGCCTCGCAGGCGGTGATCGAGAACGCGCAGCGCCTGCACGAAGTCACCGCGGCGCAGTGGTGCGCCGACAACCAGCTCGTCGGCCTGCGCCTCTCGCGCGTGCTGCCCGGCATCGGCGACGCCGACTTCCGCTGCGAGCAGCTCGGGCGCAGCTGGGCCGGACAGCTCATCACGCGACCGACGCCGAACCCGAACATGCGCCGCATCGACGCCGTCGTGCGCGACGAGGCCGGGCACCCGCTGGTGACGCTCACCACCGTGATTTCTCGCTATTGATGGACAGGCGCCGGCCCGGCCGCGTGCGCGGCTTCACGCTCGTCGAGGTGCTGGTGGCGCTGGCGGTGATGGCGCTCATGGCCGCGCTCGCCTGGCGCGGCATCGACGGCGTGCTCGCCAGCCGCGACGCCGGCCGCGCCGGCGTCGACCGCACGACGCGTCTGGCCACCGTCGTCGCGCAGTGGGAGACCGACTTGCAGCGCCTGCAGGCCGACGCCGGCGTGCCCGCGTTGTCATTCGACGGTCGCACGCTGCGCCTGGTGCGGCGCAGCGACGGCGCGCTGCAGCTCGTGGCCTGGACGCTCGACGGCACGCGATGGTCGCGCTGGGCCGCGCCGCCGACGACGCAGCTCGGCACGCTGCAGCAGACCTGGCTGCAAAGCCAGCAACTGCAGACCGGAACGGTCGCCGCGCTGACGCTGCTGGACGACGTCGAGGGCTGGCAGCTCTACTTCTACCGCGGCAACGCCTGGAGCAATGCGCAGTCGAGCGCCGACCTGGCACCCGCCGCCGCAGACGCGGCCAGCGGCTCCGCACGCAGCGTCGAGCTCCTGCCCCGCGGCATTCGCCTCGTGCTGCAGCTTGCCGGCGGCCGCACGCTGACGCGCGACGTCCTCGTCGTCGGCGGCCGATGAGCGCGAACCCTCGCCGGGTGGCCTCGCCGCCGCCGCGCATGCGCACCGCAGCCGCGCAGCGCGGCGCGGCGCTGCTGCTGGCGATGCTCATCCTCACGCTGGTGGCGAGCGCCGCAGCGGCGATGGTCTGGACGCAGCAGCGCGCAGTCGACCTGCTGGCGGCCGAGCGCGTGCGTGCACAGGCGGGCTGGATTCTCGTCGGCGCACAGGACTGGGCGCGGCTCATGCTGCGCAGCGACGCCGGCCGCGCCTTCCCGCCCAACGCGGGCTGGGCGCGCAAGCTCGAGGAGTCGCGCCTGTCGCAGTTCCTCGCCGCGAGCGGCGCCGACGGCGCCGACGGCGGCAGCGATGCGCTCGACCTCTACCTCTCGGGTGAGATCGACGATGCCCAGTCGCGCTACAACCTGCGCCGCCTGGTCGCGGACGACGGTCAACCGGTTCCCGCCGAGATCGCTGCACTGGGGCGCCTTTGCGTCGCGGCCGGCGCCGACGCGACGCTGGCCGACCGCCTCGCGAGCCGCCTCGCCGCCGCCTGGCACTCGCACGAGCCGACGGCACCGCTGGCGCCGCAGCGCGTCGAGCAGATCGCCTGGCTCGGCCTCGACGCCCCGGGTCTGCAGGCGATCCTCCCCTACGTGACCCTGCTGCCGGCGCGCACGGCGCTGAATGCCAACACCGCCGCGGCACCGGCGCTGCTCGCGGCGATCGACGGCCTCGAGTTGCCCGACGCGCAGCGCCTGGCGCAGACGCTGCAACGCGATCCGGCGCTGTCGGTGGCGGCGCTGCGGTCATTGCTTCCAGCGGGCATCGCCCTGGACGAGGCGCGCGTGGGCGTGCACTCGAGCCACTTCGAGGTGCAGGCGCGGCTGCGCTGGGACGATCGCCTGCTCGAGGAGCGCTGGCTCTTCGAGCGTCGGGGTGTCGGCGCCGGCGCGCAGGTGAACCTCCTCCGCAGCGATCGCCGCAGCCTGTCCGGGCCGGGCGGATGAGCCACGGACTCGACGCCCCTGCCGCCGCCGCAAGCGTGGCCGAGACGACGGCGACAATAGCCGCCACCTCTCCCGGGCGACGGTGCGCTTCGAGCCCCGAAGCCCGGCGTCGTGCAACCGCCGTCGACTGCCCTTGATGTCCGCGCTCGTCATCCTCCTGCCGCCGCGACCGCGCACCGACGCGGCCGCCGCGCTGCCGGCCGAGTACGGCTGGGTTTTCAGCGCCGATGGCCGCCAGGTGACGCGCTCGGGCCAGGCCCCAGCGGCGCTGCTGCCGCGCGCCGGCGAGACGACGCTGCTGCTGGCCGATGTCGACGTGAGCTGGCAACACGCGACCCTGCCCAAGGCGCCGCCGGCGCGGCGGCGTGCCGCGCTCGGCGCGGTGCTCGAGGAGCAGTTGCTCGAGGACGACGAAGCCTTGCACCTGGCGCTGGATGGCGCGGCCGGCAGCGGCAAGCCGGGCTGGATCGCGGTGGTGCAGCGGCAGCGGCTGGCGGCAGTGCTCGCCGACCTGCAGCGCAGCGGCGTCGCGGTCGATCGCGTCGCACCGTCGAGCTGGCCTCAGGACGAGGCGACGCTGCATTTCCTTCCCGGCGACGACGAGGGGCACGCGCCGCTGCTCGTGCACAGCCACGGTGGCGGAGTCGCCTGCCTGCGCCTTTCGGGAACGCTCGCGCGCCAGCGGCTGGCCTCGCTCGAGCGCACGGCGCTCGCGTGCAGTGCGCATCCGGCCGCCGTGGCCGAGGCCGAGCGCTGGCTGGGCGCAGGCGTCGAGGTTCTCGCTGACGCCGAACGTGCGCTGCGCGCGCTGGGTTCAGCCTGGAATCTGCGCCAGTTCGAGTTCGCGCCGCGCCACCGCGGCCTGCAGGCGCTGCGCGAGGCGCTGCAGCGCCTGCGTCGCGAACGCGCGTGGCGACCGCTGCGCTGGGGTCTCGCGGCCTTGCTGCTGGTGCAGTTCGCCGGCCTCGAGGCCTGGGCCTGGAAGCTGCGGCACGACTTGCACGAGCGGCAGCAGGCCCAGGTGCAACTGCTGCAGCAAACGCATCCGCAGGTGCGCGTCGTGCTGGACGCGCCGCTGCAGATGCAGCGCGAGACCGAGCGCCTGCGCGAGGCCGCCGGCCAGCCCGGGGCCGCCGACCTGGAGACCATGCTCGGCGCCGCCGCCGCCGCCTGGCCCGAGGGCCAGGGCCCGGTGCAGGCGCTGCGCTTCGAACCCGGTCGGCTGGTTCTCGGTACCGTCGCCTGGACCGCGGCGCAACAGCAGCAGTTCGCGCTCGCCGTGCGCGCGGCCGGCTATCGCGCGCAGGCCGAGGGCGCGCAGCTCGTTCTCGCCCTCGAGGACGCGCGATGAACGCCGCGCTGCAGCCGCTCCTGAGCGCCTGGCGCGCACGCGACGCGCGCGAGCAGCGCCTCGTGCTGCTCGCCGCCTGGGTGCTGGGCCTCTACCTGCTGTGGTCGCTGGCGCTGCAGCCGGCCTTGCGCACGCTGCGCGACGCACCGCCGCGCCTGGACACCCTTCAGGCCGAGTTGCAGCGCATGCAGGACCAGGCCGTCGAGGCGCAGCAACTGCGCGCGATCGCGCCGCTGCCGCGCACGCAGGCGCTGGCGGCGCTGCGCGCGGCAACGGCGCGCCTGGGCGAACGCGCAAGGCTGACCGAGCAGGGCGAGCGCATCGTGCTCACGCTGTCCGGGGTGAGCGGTGACGAGTTGCGCGATCTCCTCGCCGAAGCGCGTGTCGGCGCACGCGCGCGCGCGCTCGAACTGCGGCTGGCCTTGCAGGCGGGCGGCAGCGGCGCCGGTGCGCTGGCGGGAACGCTGGTGCTGAGCGTGCCGGGAGCTTGAGGCATGGCGCGGGCGCTGCCTCCCTCACCGCTGCGCACGCCCTGGCGCTGGGCCGTGGCGGGGGCGCTGCTCGGCGCCATGCTGGCGCTCGCCGCCTTCGCCCCGGCGACCTGGCTCGCGCGCTGGGTGGCCGCGCAGAGCGGGCAGCGGCTGCTGCTTGCCGATGCGCGCGGAACGCTGTGGTCGGGCAGTGCCGTGGCCGTGCTCGGCGGTGGTCCCGGCAGCCGCGACGCGCGTGCGCTGCCCGGGCGACTGCATTGGCGCCTGCGCGCAGGCCTGCGCGGGCCCGGCGGCGCGGGCGGTCCGGGGCTGGAACTGGCGCTGCGCCAGGAATGCTGCATCGACGACGCGCTGCGCGTGCGCGCGCAGCCGGGCATCGGCCGCCTGCGCCTCGCCATCGACCGCGCGGCTCCCGCGCATGCCCATTGGCCCGCGGCCTGGCTCGCGGGCCTGGGCGCACCCTTCAACACCTTGCATCTGGGCGGCAGCCTGCAACTGCAGGCCGAGGACCTGAGCGTGGAATGGGTGCAAGGTCGCGTGCGTCTGGCGGGGCAGGCCGAGCTGCGGCTGCAGGACCTGTCCTCGCGCCTGAGCACGCTGCCGGCGCTCGGCAGCTACCGCCTCGTTCTCAGCGGCGCGCAGGACCCCGCCGAGGGAACGCGCCTGGCGCTGCAGACGCTGCGAGGCCCGCTGCGGCTTTCCGGCCACGGTCATTGGGCCGGCGCGAAGCTGCGCTTTCGCGGCCAGGCCGAGGCCGAACCGGGCAGCGAAGCGATGCTGAACAATCTGCTCAACCTCCTGGGCCAGCGGCAAGGGCCGCTGGCACTGCTCGCGATCGGATGAGAATGAACCGCGCCTGCCGCTTCCGCCGCGCACCGTCCCGCTTCCGCGGCCACGGTCCGATGTCCGCGCGCCTGCCTGCACGGCTGGGCTGTCTCGCCCTGGCGGGCGTTCTCGCGCTGCCCCTGCCCCCGGCGCTGGGTCAGGGGAGCGCACCCGCGGCGCGCGCGCCGGTCACGGTGAACTTCGTCAACGCCGACATCGAAGCGGTGACGCGCGCCTTCGCCGCGATGATCAACCGCTCGATCGTCGTCGACCCGCGCGTGCGCGGCACGATGACGGTCTACAGCGAACAGCCGCAGAGCATCGCGCAGGCCTACCAGAGCTACCTGTGGGCGCTGCGCGGGCTGGGCTTCGCGGTGGTCGAGGTCGGCGGACTGCTGAAGGTGGTTCCCGAGGCCGAGGCCAAGGTGCAGACGGGCACCGTCTCGGTGGGCGAGGCGACGCCGCGCGGCGACCAGATCGTGACGCAGATCTTCACGCTGCGCCACCAGAACCCGAACAACCTGGTGGCCGTGCTGCGGCCGCTCATCACCGCCAACAACACCATCAACGCCAGCCCCGGCAGCGACGCCCTCGTCATCACCGACTACGCCGCCAACCTGCGCCGCATCGGCAAGATCATCGCCGCGCTGGACCAGCCGGACCAGGGCGAGGTCGACATCATCCCGCTCGAACACGTGGTCGCGGCGGACATCGCCGCGGTCGTGCAGCGCCTGGCCGATGGCGGCCAGGCGGTCGCGGCCCCCGGCGTCGCACGCACCGCCACCGGCGCGACCACGGTGATCGCCGATGCCCGCACCAACGCGCTGCTGGTGCGCGCCAGCAGCGTGGCGCGGCTGGCGAGCGTGCACGCCCTGGTGGCGCGGCTGGACCGCCCCACGGCCGGCGGCGGCGTCCCGGGTGCGCCGGGGATGTGGGTCGTGCACCTGAAGAACGCCGACGCGACGCGTCTGGCGACCGTGCTGCGCGCGGCCTTCGCCGCCAACGCCGGCACCGGCGCCGCGGGCACGGCCACGGGCGCGAGCCCGCTCCCCGGCACGGCCGCGGTCACGCCGTTGGCCAACGCGGCGCAGCTGTCCGCGCAGGGCGGCGCGAGCACACAGGCCACGGCGCCGCTGACGGCTGCCGCGCAGCCCTCCACCGGCGGCTTCATCCAGGCCGACCCCTCGAGCAACTCGCTCATCATCACCGCGCCGGAGCCGCTGTACCGGCAGCTGCGCGCGATGATCGAGCAGCTCGACCAGCGCCGCGCGCAGGTCTACATCGAGAGCATGATCGTCGAGGTCGCGGGCGGCGACGCCGCCGACTTCGGCTTCGAGTGGCTGGGCAAGCTCGGCCGCAGCGGCAACCACGACATCAACGCCGTGCAAAGCCTCACCAGCGGCGCGGCGCCGAACATCATCAGCGTCAACAGCAGCCTCGCACAGGGCAACCTGGCGCTCGGCGACGGGTTGAGCCTGGGACTGGCGCGCGTGATCGACGGCGTCACCTCCCTGTCGGCGATCCTGCGCCTGCTGCAGAGCCAGACGCAGACGAACATCGTCAGCACGCCCAACCTGATCACGCTCGACAACGAGGAGGCGAAGATCGTCGTCGGCGAGAACGTGCCCTTCATCACCGGACAGTTCACCAACACCGGCACCGGCACCACGAACCCCTTCCAGACCATCGAGCGCAAGGACGTCGGCATCACGCTGCGCATCCGCCCGCAGATCGGCGAGGGCGGCGCCATCCGCATGCAGATCTACCAGGAGCAGAGCGCGGTGAAGAGCACCACCGCCGCGGGCACGAGCAACGCCGGGCCCTCGACGACCAAGCGCTCGATCGAGGGCACGGTGACGGTCGACGACGGCCAGATCCTCGTGCTCGGCGGCCTCATCGAGGACACCTACACGACGACGCAGAGCAAGGTGCCGCTGCTGGGCGACATCCCGCTGCTGGGAACGATCTTCCGCAGCGAGAGCCGCGAGCGCAAGCGCACGAACCTGATGGTCTTCCTGCGCCCGATCGTGATGCGCGACGCGCAGGCGCAGCAGCGCCTCTCGGACGACCGCTACGAGCAGATCCGCGCCTACCAGATGGGCAACCAGCCGCGACCGAGCCTGGTGCTGCCGATCGAGCGCGCGCCGGTGCTGCCGCCGCCCGCGCCGGCGAGCGCCGTGCCGCTGGCGCCGCTGGAGCCGCCGGCTGACGCAGCCTCGGCGCCCGCGCAGGCACCGGCACGGCCGGATCCGCCGCCCCCGGTGCCGATGCGGCTGCAGGAAGCGCCCTAGGCGCGCGAACGGACCATGCCGCGCCACCCGCTGCCCTACGCCTTCGCCAAGGCGAACACGCTGCTGCTGGAGGACGACGGCCGCGAGCGCGTGCTCTGGGCCGCGGAGACGACGCCGGACGCCGCGCTCTCCGAAGTCGGCCGCGTGCACGACGTGAGCCGGCACGAGTTCGAGTCCGCGGCCACGCTCGCCGACCGCATCGCCGCGGCCTACGCCGGCGGCGAGGGCAGCGCCGCGGCCGTGATCGGCGAGGTCGAGTCCGGCGTCGACCTCTCGCGGCTGATGCAGGACCTGCCCGCGGTCGCCGACCTGCTGGAGGCCGCCGACGACGCGCCCATCATCCGCATGCTCAATGCGCTGCTCACGCAGGCGGCCCAGGACGGCGCCAGCGACATCCACATCGAGCCCTACGAGCGCGCCAGCTCGGTGCGCTTTCGCGTCGACGGCACGCTGCGCGAGGTCGTGCAGCCCAACAAGGCGCTGCACGCCGCGCTCATCAGCCGCCTCAAGATCATGGCCGAGCTCGACATCGCCGAGAAGCGGCTGCCGCAGGACGGCCGCATCGCGCTGCGCATCGGCGCGCGCGCGATCGACGTGCGCGTCTCCACGCTGCCCAGCGCGCACGGCGAACGCGCCGTGCTGCGCCTGCTCGACAAGACCGAGTCGCGCCTCACCCTGCCCGCGCTGGGCATGAGCGGCGAGGTGCTGGCGGCCTTCGAGCGCCTCATCCAGCAGCCGCACGGCATCGTGCTCGTCACCGGCCCCACCGGCAGCGGCAAGACGACCACGCTCTACGCCAGCCTCTCGCGCCTGGACACCGCGACCACCAACGTGCTCACGGTCGAGGACCCGATCGAGTACGAGCTGCCGGGAATCGGCCAGACGCAGGTGAACGCGAAGATCGACCTCGATTTCGCCAAGGCGCTGCGCGCCATCCTGCGCCAGGACCCGGACGTCATCATGATCGGCGAGATCCGCGACCACGAGACGGCGCAGATCGCCATCCAGGCCAGCCTCACCGGCCACCTCGTGCTGGCCACCGTGCACACCAACGACGCGCCGAGTTCGGTGACGCGGCTGGTCGACATGGGGGTCGAGCCCTTCCTGCTCTCCAGCAGCCTGCTGGGCGTGCTGGCGCAGCGCCTGGTGCGAAAACTCTGCCCCGACTGCCGCCGCCAGGGCGGCGACGGTCTCTGGCACGCGGTGGGCTGCGCCGCCTGCAGCCACAGCGGCTACAAGGGGCGCACCGGCGTCTACGAGCTGATGGTCGTCGACGACGCGCTGCGCGCGCTCATCCACGGCCGCGGCAGCGAGCAGGAGCTCATCGCTGCCGCGCACGCCGCGGGCCTGCGCCCGATGCGCGAGGACGGGCAGCGGCTGCTGCAGGACGGCACGACCTCGCCCGAGGAGGTCATCCGCGTGACGCGGGACTGAGGCCATGCCGGCCTACCGCTACGAAGCGCTCGATGTCGACGGCAAGGCGGCCAAGGGCACGGTCGAAGCCGACAGCGCCAAGGCCGCGCGCGCGCAATTGCGCGCCCTTGCGCTGGTGCCGCTGGCCGTCACCCCGCTGGCGCAGGCGGCGACGGACCGCGGCGGCGCGCTGCGCTTCGCACGCCGCGTCTTCGGCACTGCCGGACTCGCCGTCTGGACGCGGCAGCTCGCCGGGCTCGTCGGCTCGGGGCTGCCCCTGGAGCGCGCGCTCGCGGCGCTCGCGGACGAAAGCGAGGACGAGCGCCAGCGCGAACTGCTCTCGCACCTGAAGAGCGAGGTCAACGCCGGCAGTCCCTTCGCGCGCGCGCTCGCCACCGCGCCGCGCGAGTTCGACGAGGTCTACCGCGGCGTGGTCGCCGCCGGCGAGCAAAGCGGCGCGCTCGGCGCCGTGCTCGAACGCCTGGCCGACGACCTCGAGGCGCGCCAGGCGCTGCGCGCGCGGCTGCTGGGCGCGATGCTCTACCCGGCGATCGTCTCGCTGATCGCGCTCGTCATCGTCGGCTTTCTCGTCACCTACGTCGTGCCGCAAGTGGCCACGGTCTTCTCGAGTTCCAAGCGCGCCCTGCCGCTGCTCACCGTGATGATGATCGGCCTCAGCGCCTTCGTGCGGCAGTGGGGCCCGGCGCTGGCCGCCCTGCTGGCCGCCGGCGTCGCGCTGCTGCTGCTGGCGCGTCGCGACGAGGCCTTTCGTCGACGCAGCGACGCCCTCATCCTGCGGCTGCCGCTCGTCGGGCGTCTCGTGCGCGGCTACAACGCGGCGCGCTTCGGCGCCACGCTGGCGATGCTCGCCGGCGCCGGCGTGCCCATCCTGAAGGCCCTGCAGGCCGCGGCCGAGACCTTGTCCAACCGCGCCATGCGCGCCGACGCGCTCGAGGCGCTCACGCTCGTGCGCGAGGGCGCGCCGCTGGGCAGCGCGCTGGCCGGCAAGAAGCGCTTCCCGGGGCTGCTGGCGATGTTCGCGCGCCTGGGCGAGCAGACCGGCCAGTTGCCGCTGATGCTGCAGCGCGGGGCGACACAGCTCTCCGCCGAGGTGCAGCGCCGCGCGCTGGCGCTGGCCACCGTCCTCGAGCCGCTCCTCATCGTCGTCATGGGCGCGGTGGTGATGCTCATCGTGCTCGCCGTGCTGCTGCCGATCATCCAGATCAACACCTGGGTGAAGTGAACGGGCCGCCGCGGCCCTCAGCCGCCGCGCGCGATCGGCATCACGCCGATCCAGGCCGCGTGCAGCCAGAAGGCGAACGCGGCCCACGCCGCCGCGCCGAGGACGAGCACCAGCACCGTCGGCGCCACGCGTCCCGGCGCATGGACCGTGCCCGGCACGCGGTCGCGCCGGCGCGCGGCGCGGTAGTCGAGGATCGCCCACAGCAGGAAGGCGCCGAAGAGCAGCAGGTCGGCCAGCTTGGCCGTGGCCAGCAGGTGGCCGAAAGCCCAAAGCTTGACGCCCAGCAGCATCGGGTGATGCAGCCGCGCCTTGACGAGGTTGCCCGGCACATAGGCCGCGGCCAGCCCGATGAAGGCGAGCAGCGTGAAGAGCGAGTTGAGGTGCTTGAACACGGCCGGCGGGCTCCACAGCACGACGGGCTGCTGGCGCGCCTGCGCATAGCCCCAGACGATGAGCGCGAAGCCGATCAGGGAGACCGCGGAATACAAGCCCTTCCAGGTGCGCTCACCCAAGCGCGCGACGACGCGCGTGCGCCAGCCTTCGGCGACGATGCGCGCCGAATGCGCTCCCAGGAACACGACCAGCCCCAGCACCAGCCCCAGCAACCCCATGCGCGTCTCCTTCTTGCTCCTTGTGCGCCAGCCGGCGCGTGGCGCGCATTGTCGGGCGCGGGTGAACGCCCGGCACGAAGCCCCGGATTGCGGGGCCTCGCGGGTGTTGTTCGGGGCCGCACTTGTGGCAGGCTCTGCTTGAATGTCGGTGCAAGGATGCAAGGAGTCGGCGCCATGAGCAGCGGCAACGATCTGGTCCCCATCGCACGCGGGCGACTTCCCATCGCCAGCCTGCGCAGCCTCTACCGCGTCGGCGACGTCGAGAAGCGCCTCGACAAGCTCCCCCAGCGCGAGCACGAGGCCCTGCGCGCGACCTACGAGCGCATGCTGGAGAAGGGCGCGGAGCGCTTCCAGGTCAAGCCCTCGGGCCTGCCGGCGATGGCGCACCTCTACGAGGAGCTGCCCAACTTCGCCGAGGTGCTGGACGACCTGCGCCGCCAGCTCGCCCTCTGCGAGCACAGCGCCGATCCGCTCGAGATCACGCCCATGCTGCTGCTCGGGCCGCCGGGCATCGGCAAGACGCACTTCGCGCGCGAAGTCGCCGAGCTGCTGGGCACGGGCCTGGGCTTCGTCTCCATGAGCAGCCTCACCGCCGGCTGGGTGCTCTCGGGCGCCTCCTCGCAGTGGAAGGGCGCGCGCCCGGGCAAGGTCTTCGAGACCCTGGTCGAGGGCCAGTACGCGAACCCGGTGATGGTCGTCGACGAGATCGACAAGGCGCGCGGCGAGCACGCCTACGACCCGCTGGGCGCGCTCTACGGCCTGCTCGAGCACGACACCGCCGAGGCCTTCGTCGACGAGTTCGCCGAGGTGCCGATCGACGCCAGCCAGGTGATCTGGGTGGCCACCGCCAACGATGCGCGCGCCATCCCCGAGCCCATCCTCAACCGCATGAACGTGTTCGAGGTGCAGGCACCCGACCGCGACGCCGCGCGCACGATCGCGCTGCGCCTGTACCGCAAGATCCGCGCGCAGCACGACTGGGGCCGCGGCTTCGACGCCGAGCCCCCCGAGGCCGTGCTCGAAGGCTGCGCGCAGCTGGCGCCGCGCGAGATGCGCCGCGCCTGGATGACGGCCTTCGGCAACGCGCGCCTGGACGGCCGCAGCACGCTCGAACTGCGCGACCTGCCCGACCCGGCGGCGCGCCGCAACCCGATCGGGTTCACGCACTGAAGACCGCGGCGGCGCGAAGGCGCCGGGCGCGCTAGCATGAGGGCAGGCGGTGCGCACGGGGCGCCCGCCAGGCTCCGATCCAGGGCAGACCCACGCGGGTCGACGCGCGCATGAACGACTCCGACCCAGCTCCCGCACGCCCGGCCTCGGGCAGCAAGTTCACCACGCCGCAAGGCCTGCGCGCGGTGATGGACGGCATCAAGCCGAGCGCGCTGACCGAGATGCCCGACGTCTCGGGCAAACCGGCGTGGCTGCGCGTGCGCGTTCCCAGCGGTGCCAAGTACCAGGAGGTGATGGAGATCGTGCGCTCGCACCAGCTCGCCACCGTGTGCGCCGAGTCCAAGTGCCCGAACATCGCCGAATGCTGGGGCCGCGGCACGGCCACGCTCATGCTGATGGGCTCGGTGTGCACGCGCGCGTGCAAGTTCTGCTCCGTCAACACCGGCAACCCCAGGGGCTGGCTGGACGCGCAGGAGCCGCAGAAGGTGGCCGATGCCGTGGCGCTGATGGGCCTGCGCTACGTCGTGCTGACCTCGGTCGACCGCGACGACCTGCCCGACCTCGGCGCCGGCCACTACGCCGCCTGCATCCGCGCCATCCACGCGCGCCGGCCGCAGACCGCCGTCGAGGCGCTCACGCCCGACTTCCAGGGCCGCCTCGATCTCGTCGCGCAGGTGCTGGACGCGGGACTGGCGACCTACGCGCAGAACCTGGAGACGGTGAAGCGCCTCACGCACCCGGTGCGCGACGCGCGCGCGGGCTACGCGCAGACGCTGTCCGTGCTCGCCTTCGCCAAGCGCCACGCGCCGCGGACAGTGACGAAGACCAGCCTCATGCTGGGCCTGGGCGAGACCGACGCCGAGATCGAGGAGGCGCTGGACGACATGCGCCGCGCCGAGGTTGACGTGGTGACGATGGGCCAGTACCTGCGCCCGACGCGCAACCACCTGCCGGTGCAGCGCTTCGTGAGCCCGGAGGAATTCATGCGCTACCGCGAGCTGGCGCTGGCCAAGGGTTTCGTCGAGGCCGTGGCCGGGCCGCTGGTGCGCTCGAGCTACCGCGCCGAGCGCGTGCTGGAGCACAACAACGTCGGCCTCGACGCGGCGGTGCTGCAAGGCATCCGCGACTCGGCCGCGGCCGCGCTGCGCTGCTGACGGCGCCTTCCGTGCGCCCGCTTCTTGCCAGGCTGGCTGCGGGTCTGCTGGCTGGCGCCGTCGGCAGCCATGCGCTGGCGGCCGGCCCGCCGCGCATCGGCCTCGTGCTCGGTGGCGGCGGCGCGCGCGGCGCCGCGCACATCGGCGTGCTGGAGGTGCTGGAGCAGTTGCGCGTGCCCGTGCACTGCGTCGCGGGGACGAGCATGGGCGCGCTCGTCGCCGGCGCCTGGGCCGCGGGTTCGAGCCCTGCGCGCATGCGCAAGGAACTCGATGCGGCCAACTGGAGCGATCTCTTCCTCGACATCACGGCCTACCGTGACCTCAATCTGCGAAACAAGCAGCTGGTGCAGCGCTTCCTGCCGGGGATCGAGCTCGGCCTCACCCCGCGGGGGTTGACGGCGCCGCCGGGGGTCGTTGCCGGGCAGAAGATCCAGCTCTTCTTCGATCAACTCTCGCGCTCCGAGCTCGGCGAACCCGACCTCGCGCAGCTGGCGCTGCCGGTGGCGCTGATCGCCACCGACATCGGCACGGGCGAACGCGTCGTCTTCCGCGATGGCCCGCTGACGCAGGCGATGCGCGCGAGCATGTCGGTGCCGGGCCTGCTGGCGCCGGCGGAAGTCAGGGGGCGACGCCTCGTCGACGGCGGTCTCGTCGACAACCTGCCGGTGGCCGAAGTGCGCGACCTGTGCAATCCCGACGTCGTGGTCGCCGTCAACGTCGGCTCGCCGCTGCTCAAGCCCGACGAGATCGGCTCGCTGCTGAGCGTGACCGCGCAGATGGTCAACATCCTGACCGAACAGAACGTGACGCGGTCGATCGCACAGCTCGGCCCGGACGACATCTACATCCGGCCCGATCTGGATGGCATCGGCGCGACCGATTTCGACCGCCACGCCGAGGCGGCCGCACGCGGACGCGCGGCCGCGCAGGCGATGGCGGCGCAGCTTTCGCGGCTGGCGCTTCCGCCCGCTGCCTACGCAGCCTGGCACAGACGCTTCGACGAGGGCGCACGCGTTCCACCCAAGGTCGATGCGATCGAGATCAGTCCGCTGCTGCGCGTCGATCCGCTGATCGTGTCGCAGCACCTGCACCAGGAGGTGGGCAAGCCGCTGAACACGGCGCAGCTCTCGCGCGACCTCGTCAACGTCTACGGTGAAGGCGACTTCGAGAAGATCGACTATCGGCTCGTGCGCGAAGGCGGGCGCGACGTGCTGCACATCGAGGCGCGCGAGAAGCCCTGGGGGCCCGAGTACCTGCGCCTGGGCCTTTCCCTGTCGAGCACGCTGCGCCAGGGATCGAGCTACGCGCTGCGTGTGGCCTGGCACCGCACCTGGATCAACCGCGCCGGGGGCGAGCTGATGGCGGTGGGCGAGCTGGGCAACCCCAACGGCCTGGGCGTCGAATGGTTTCAGCCGCTGGCGCCAGCGTCGCGCTGGTTCTTCGACGCGACGGCGGGATATCGTGGCCAGCGGCTGGACCTCTACGCCGACGAGGACCGGATCTCGGAGTACGTGATCGAGCGGACAAGGGCGGCTGCCAGCCTGGGATTGAGCTTCGGCGCCCTCGGCCGCGTGCGGCTGGGAATGCACGCGGCGAGCTGGCGTCCCTCGCTGCGAACGGGCCTGCCCTTGCTCGAGAGCGGCACGGTTCGCAAGCACGGGCTCACGTTCGACCTGGACCTCGACCATCTGGACCGTCGCTTCTTCCCCACCGATGGCTGGGCGTTGAAGCTGCACGCCGTCGACAATCGAGGCGGCGGCAGACCCGACTACACGCGGGCCTCGTTCGAACTGCGGCATGCCTGGTCGCAAGGACCCTGGGTCTTCGGTTCGCGGCTGTCGTGGACGGGCTCGCCGCGCGGCCGCCTGCCCAACCACGACAGCGCCACGCTCGGCGGCTTCCTCAACCTCTCGGCGTATTCGATCGACCAGGTCGCCGGCGACTCGGCACGCTACGGGCATGTCCGCACCGAGCGCGTCATCGGCCGCATGCCGCTGGGCATGCGGGGCGACATGCGCGTGGGCACCGCGCTCGAGTTGGCGCGCGTCGGCAGGACCTACATCCCCACGCGCTTCACCGGAACGCTGTACTCGCTGACCGCCTACGTCGGCGGCGACACCCCTTTCGGCCCGGTCTACGTGGGGCTGGCGCACTCGTTTTCCGGCGCCACCAACACCTACCTGTTCATCGGGGCGCCATGAGCGGCGCGCCCGTCCAGGCCGTCACTCAGCCCTGACAGACACCGGCGACGACGAGTCCGGAGGGCACGTGATCGGCGGCCTGCTCGACGTGGCCGGTCTGGTCGTCGAAGAAGAAGTCGGGCTCGAACTCGCGCAGGAAACCGCCCTTGGGCAGACCGCCGAGGAACATCGCCTCGTCGACCTCGATGCGCCAGGCCAGCAGGGTCCGCATCGCGCGCTCGTGCGCCGGCGCGCCGCGCGCGGTGACGAGGGCGGTGCGCAGCCGCATGCGCGCATGCGGCGTCTGCTGCATCTCCTTCAGCGCCGCCAGCAGCGGCTTGAAGGGCCCCGGCGGCAGCGGCGTGCTGCTGCGCTCGTGCTCGTGGCGCTGAAAGGCGGGCAAGCCGCCCTGCTGGAAGATGCGCTCGGCCTCGTCGCTGAAGAGCACGGCGTCGCCATCGAAGGCGATGCGCACCTCGTCGGGATGAGCGTCGCTGGCACGCGCGCTGTGCGGGTAGACGCGCGCAGCAGGTACCCCTGCGGCCAGCGCCGCGCGCACGTCGGCCTCGTTGGCGGAGAGGAAGAGCTGCGCGCGCAGCGGGCGCAGGTAGCGCCAGGGGCTGGCGCCGCGCGTGAACACGCCGCGCTCGATCGGCAGCCCGTAGTGCTGGCAGGAGCGGAACACGCGCAGCCCCGAGACCGGATCGTTGCGCGAGAGCATGACGACTTCCACGCGCGCCGCCGCCTCGTCGTTGAAGGCCAGCAGCTTGTGCACGAGCGAGAAGGCCACGCCCGCGCGCGCGGGCTGATCCAGGCGCTGCAGTTGCAGCTGCATGTAGCTGCGGTCGTCGCCGGCCTCGAAGACCCGGTTCTCCTCCTCGAAGTCGAACAGCGCGCGCGAGCTGATGGCGACGACGAGGCGGCCTTCGAGGCTGGCGGACATCGGCACATGATAGTCACGCCGGGTACACGCCGGCCGCGCCCGCGTATGCTTGTCGCCCCCGACCGCACCCGGCCTCGCGAAGACTTCACCGACGATGATCCGCGATCCCACCGACCTCACGCGCGTCACCTTCGCCGTGCTGGCGCTGACGCTTCTGGTGGGCGCCGCGCTGTGGGTGCTGCGGCCCTTCATCGGGCCCGCGGTGTGGGCAACGATGGTCGTCGTCGCCACCTGGCCGCTGATGCTGCGCCTCCAGCGCCTGGCCGGCGGCCGGCGCTGGATCGCCGCCGGCACGATGACGCTGCTGCTGCTCTTGCTGCTGGTGGTGCCGCTCGTGCTGGCGATCGCGACGCTCGTCCTGAACGCCGACGAGTTGCTGGCGTGGACGCGCGTGGCCGCAGCCTACCGCCCCGAGCGAGAGGCGCCGGCGTGGCTGCTTGGCCTGCCGATGGTCGGCGCCTGGCTCGGACGCCTGTGGGAGCAGGCGGTGGCGGCGGGCCTGGGCACCTGGCTGCAGCGGCTGACACCCTACGCCGGCACCGCGGCGCGCTGGCTGCTCACCGAGCTCGGCGGCGTCGGCATGCTGGTGCTGCAGTTCCTGCTCACGGTGATCGTCGCCGGCCTGCTCTACGGCTGCGGCGAGACGGCAGCCGACCAGGTGCGCCGCTTCGCACAACGGCTCGCCGGCGAGGCCGGCGTCTCGACGGTGGCGCTGGCCGCGGCGGCGATCCGCGGCGTCGCGCTGGGCGTGGGCCTGACCGCGCTCCTGCAATCGGCGTTCAGCGGCGTCGCGCTGTTCGTCGCCGGCATCCCCTTCGCCGGCCTGCTGACGGCGCTGATCCTCGTGCTGTGCATTGCCCAGCTCGGTGCGTTGCCGGTGCTCGTGCCGGCGACGATCTGGCTCTTCTACGGCGACAAGCCGGGCTGGGGCGTCTTCATGCTCGTCGCCGCGGCCGTCGTCACGCTGATGGACAACGTGCTGCGCCCGCTGCTCATCCGCGTCGGTGCCGACCTGCCGCTGGTGCTGATCTTCGCCGGCGTCATCGGCGGCCTGCTCGCCTTCGGGCTGATCGGCATCTTCGCCGGGCCGGTGGTGCTGGCCGTGGCCTATATGCTGTTCCAGGACTGGATCGGCGTGGACGAGGCCGTCGCCTTGCCCGCGGACGAACCACCGGCGTCGAGCTGAAGCTCGGCGACGCGATGCCGGACCTGCGGACGAACGCGAAGGCGCACCACGGACGGCCTCCGAGCTATCCACACGCGGGCATGTGAGGGTCCATGAACTCCGTCTTTTTCGATGAGGCGCTGATCGATCGCTGGATCGCCGAGGACGCGCCGTTGCTCGATCTCACCACCCACGTGCTGGCCGTGGGGGACGCGGCGGCAACCATGCGTTGGCGGCTGCGCGGCGCGGGCGTCGTGGCCTGCACCGAAGAAGCGGCGCGCGTCGTCCAGCGCTGTGGCGGAGGCGCCCGGATTGCCCTGCCCTCGGGCGCTCGCGCCGAAGCCGGCGCGCTGCTGCTGCACGCCCAGGGGCCGGCCGAGGCGCTGCTGCGTGCCTGGAAGGTCGTGCAGAACCTGCTCGAGTCGGCCTGCGGCATCGCCACCGCCACCGCCACCATGGTCGAGGCGGTGCGCGCGGTGGCACCGGGCGTGGCCGTGCTGACGACGCGCAAGCACCCCCCCGGGTTGAAGGCGATCGCGCTCAAGGCCTCGCTCTGTGGCGGCGCTCTTCCGCACCGGCTGGGCGTGGGCGAGACGGTGCTGGTGTTCGACCAGCACCGCGCGCTTCTCGGCAGCTGGGCCGCGCTGGGCGCGCGCCTGCGGGCGCTGGGGCACGCGCTGGCCGAGAAGAAGATCGTGGTCGAGGTCCAGACCCTCGACGACGCGCGCCAGGCACTGGCCGCGGGCGCCGAGGTGCTGCAGTTCGACAAGGCGAATCCTGCCGACTTGCGCGCCTGGAGCACGGCCCTGCGCACCCTGTCCCCCGCCGTGCACCTGCTCGCCGCCGGCGGCATCGGCCTGGCCAATGCGGCCGAGTACGCCGCCAGCGGCGTCGACGCCCTGGTCACCAGCAGCCTCTACCACGCCGCACCGGCCGACGTCGGCGTGCAACTGCTGTCGGGCGAGGGCGACTAGATCGCCGCGCGGCCGCGGCCGGCGCCACAGCGGCCGCGCGCGAGCGTAGCTTGCGCCCCGGCGCCGCCTCCACCGAACTCAGGGTTCGACCGCCCCCCGCAAGCGGCGATGGCTCGCTACATTGGCGCAGGTCGCCACCCCCGCGGCGCAGGCGCCGCGCGCGGCCATTCCAGGCATCGGATTCGATCGCCAGAACTCAACCAGGAGGACACCCGATGTTCAAGCCTTGGATCATCGCGAGCGGCACGGTGATGATGTTGGTCGCCGCGCAAACCCAGGCCGCCGGACAGCTCGAATGCCGCAGCTCCGGCTACCGCTACCAGTACTGCTCGGCCGACACGGAGAACAACGTCGAGCTGGTGCAGCAGATCTCCTCGTCGGCCTGCAAGTTCGGGCGCAGCTGGGGCTACGACGCGCGCGGCATCTGGGTCGACAACGGCTGCGCGGCGAGCTTCCGCTACGGCAGGTCGCACGGCGGCGGCGGCAGCCACGGCGACAAGGTCGCGGCCGAGCTCGCCGGCGCCCTCATCGTGGCCGCGATCGTCGGCTCGCAGAGCCGGCATCACGGAGACGACGACGGCGCCGAGCATGTCGACGCCAGCGTGCCGCCTTGGGCCGTCGGCCGCTTTGCCGGCCAGGACTTCGAAAGCGGCGTGGGCATCGAGCTCGCGATCGACCGCAAGGGCCGCATCGACGGCTATCAGGGCGGGCGCGAGTTCTATGGCCAGGTGCGCGGCAACGAGGCCTGGATCGGCAACCGCGAGTACGGCCTCATGCAGACCCGCGACGGCATCCGCCTCGTCGGCGAGGGCCGCAGTGGCTTCGACCTGACGCGCAACTGAAAGGGGAGGCCATATGCGCAACTTCCTCCTCGGCCTCGCGCTCAGCCTGAGCCTCGCCTTGGGTGCCGCCCACGTGGCCGCACAAAGCACAGCACCGCAGCAGAAAGCCGCCGCCAGCCGCGCGGAGATGCCGCGCGCGGCGGCCAAGCGCCGTGCCCCGGCCAGCCCGCCGACGCTGGCGCGCATCGAGCGCAGCGGCGTGCTGCGCGTGGGCATCGCCATCAACGCACCCTGGGTCATGCACGACAAGCAGGGCCGGCCCATGGGCTACTCGGTCGACGTCGCCGAGCGCCTCAGCAAGGCGATGGGCTGGAAGCTGCAACTGGTCGAGACGTCGTGGCCGCGGCTGCTGGCGGGGCTGCGCAGCAACGACTACGACGTCGTCATTTCGGGCCTGTCGATCACGCCGCAGCGTGCGCGCTTCGTGCAGTTCAGCGACGCGCTGGGCGCGTTCGACGTCGACGTCGTCGTCAGCCGCACGAGCCTGCCCGAGGGGGGGCTGGCCGAGCTCGGCAAGCTGGCGCAGGCCAGGATCGGTGCGCTTGCCGGCACGGTCACGGCCGAGGTCGCGCGCGGCGCCATGCCGACGGCGCAGCTCGTCGAGCTCGAGAGCGAGGACGCAGCGATCGCCGCGCTGCGCGAAGGCCGGCTTGCCGCCCTCGTCGCCGAGGCGCCGTTGCCGCTGGCGCTGGCGCGCGCCCATCCCGAGCAGTTGCGCGTGCTCGACGGCGCCCCGCTCGCGCGCACCGCACACGGGCTTGCGCTGCGCGTGGGCGACGACGGCCTGCTGCGCGTGCTCAACGCCTGGATCACCTTCGAGCGCACCTCGGGCTGGCTGGACGCGCGCAGCGCCTACTGGTTCGAGGGCACGGACTGGGGTTCCAGGCTGTAAGCGCGCCAGCAGCCGGCGCGGCGCCGTGGGCAAGCCGGCGGCGCTGCACCGATTCGAAGGAGGAAGGCCCATGGGCGCGAGTTTGATCCGCATCCTGCTGCTGCTTGCGGTGAGCGCGACGATGCCGGTGCGTGCCCAGACGCGGCTGGGCGAGAGCTGCGACCTGGCCGTCCTCGGCGCGACGGACACGGCCGTGTTCCTGCGCTTCGACCGCGCCTTGCGCGAGGCGTTCGAGCAGCAGGATGCGACGGCGCTGGCGCCGCTGGTGAGCTTTCCGCTGCGGCTCAACCGCGCCGACGGCAGCCACGTCGTGCTCGCCAACGCCACCGCGCTGCAAGCGCAGTACCCGCAGGTGCTGGCGCCGGCGCTGCGCGCGGTGCTGGCCCGGCAAAGGCCCGAGGCGCTGTTCTGCAACGCCGACGGCCTGATGTACGGCGCGGGCGAGCTCTGGGTCAACCGGGTCGAGGCCGGCACGAGCCCGCAGTGGCGCATCACCGCCGTCAATCTCCCCGCGGCAGTGGCACAGGCGCCGCAGGGCAAGACGCTGCTCGCCTGCAGCACCGACAAGGTTCAGGTCGTGATCGACGGCCCCGACGACGGCACGCCGCGCTACCGCGCCTGGAACAAGCCGCACCCGGCCTCGGGCCCACCGGCGCTGGAGCTCGAAGGCAGGACCGAGGTCGAGGGCCGCGGCGCGTGCGCGCGCCGCATCTGGCGTTTCCGCAACGACAAGGTCGACTACGTGCTCAGCGAACCGGGCTGCGGCCCCGACACGCCCCAGGGCGCGCGCGCCATGCTGGAGGTGCTGATCGACGGTCGCGCGCGCCTGCATGCCTGGTGCTTCTGAATCCACGCCCGCGCGCGTGACCTGCGGCCGAAGTCGATCCAGGGAGGCTCGAAGATGAAACCCAAGACACCCGCCTGCGGCCTGCATGCCGCGCTCGCCGTCCTGACGGCCCTCACGGGCCTCAGCGCCTTCAGCGCCCTCTACGCCCCGGCCACGCACGCCGCCGACGCGCCGGCGCTGGGCTTCGCGTTGAACATCACGCTCTCGCCCAAGGCGGCGTCGCTGCTGCAGCGGACGAAGGAAGGCATCACCGTGTCGGCGCGCTATTACGGCGATCCGACCGTCGCCGCGCGCAAGCACGCCAACGAGGTCGGCCAGATCGACCTCGGCGGCGAAGAGCTGCGCCTGTCCGCGCGCGGCGGGCCGGCGCAGATCACGGGCCAGGGCGTCAAGCGCTACCGGCTGCACTGGACGCAGGGCGCGCCCAAGGTCAACGTCAACGCCTTCTCCTCGCGCCGCAGCCACGCGGACAACCTCCTGAGCTGCGACTTCATCGACGGCGAGGTCGACGCGGTGCTGCAGGCTCAGCCGCTGGAACTGCACTGTTCGCTGATCACGGAGGGTCGCGCTTCGGTGCTGCGTCCGCAGGGCGCGCGCTAGCTGCAGCGGCGCGCGGGCGGCGGGCATGGCGGGACTGCGATCGGGATCGGGGCCGAAGCCCTGCGCGGCGCGCTTCAGTCCAGCGTGACTTCGGCGCGCACCGTGCCGGCGCGGTCGGCGCTGGCGCTAAGGGCGATCGCCGTGCCGCGCGCGCCGTGCACGATCCACTCGACGACGGCGCGGTCGGCGGTGATCTCGCGGTGCGGCAAAAAGGCCTGCAGCGAGGTCTTGGGCGCGTGCCCTTCCAGGTGCGGGCCTTGCTCGCGCTCCTTGCCGCTGAGCAGCGCCACGCCCGGCGGCAGGTGGATCTGGAAGATCGTGCCGCGCACCGTCTTGCGCGCCAGCGCGCGCTTGCTCACGTGGCTGGGCAGATAGCCGGCGTTGGCAACGGCAAAGCGCACGCGCCAGCTGTCGTTGCCGAGCGCGCGCACCTCGGTGCGCAGCACCTCCAGGCGCGGCAGCGTCAGCGCGATCTGCGTCAGCCAGCGGGGAAAGCGCGCGACCTCGCGCTCGCGCAGATGCGGCGGCGGGTTGCGCCAGTAGTTCATGCGGTCCCAGCCGCCAAGCTCGACCATGCCAAGCTGCGGATGGTTGAACGGGTACCAGTCGACGTGCGCCTTGCCCCCGCACTGCTCGTCGCTCCACTTCAGGAGCTTGAGGTCGTCCTCGACCGGGTGCTCCCGGTACCACTCGGTCCACTTGCGCGTCTCGACCCCGGCCTCCCGGTTCGGCCCCCAGATCTCGACCGTCCAGAAGAGCGCACCGAGGTGCTCGTAGACCCAGTCCTGCGCGCCGGTCGTGACCTCCTTGGGGTGGTAGCGGAAGTCGTGGTAGATGCTCACCGCCGGGTAGCCGGTGAGCTGCTCGCCGATCTCCGAGAGGCGCTTGTACATCCACAAGTCCTCGGGGATCATCTGCTCGTCGCTCTCCCCGCACATGGGGCGCAGGATGACGCCGCTGTGGGTGTGAAAGCTCACCGCCGCGCCGATGTTGGGGTGCTTGACGACGAAGTCGACCATCGCCCGCACCTCGGGCTCGCTGGTCGGATAGGGGCCGGCACCCGCCTGCTCGAACTCCTGGCGCCAGAAGCCGGGGAAGTTGCGGTTGAAGTCCAGGCCCTCGCGGTCCTTGTTGACCGTGATCTGCAGCCCGTCCCAGTTCTTGATCAGGCCCTCGGGCATGACGCGGTAGTAGCTGCCGCCGAACTCGCCGGGCTCGCGCGGCACCATCAGGCGCGGGTCCTCGGCGTGCTTCTTGAAGGGGCCGTGCGGATCGGGGATGCGCATGAAGAGCATGCGGCCGTCGCCGTCGATGTCCTCCATGGTCAGGCCTTCGACGTGCGGCTCGTCGTAGGGATAGGGCCGCGTGCCCGAGCGGATGTGGCGCGGCCGGTCGGCGAGCGCGAGCTCGGCGCCATCGGGGTTCAGGCGCGGGCAGATGTAGACCGCGCGCGTGTCCAGCAGGTGACGGATGCGCGCGTCGTCCGCGCCCGTGGCGAGCTGGTGCAGGAAGTACAGGCAGGCGGTGCTGGCGGTGACTTCCGCGGCGTGGATGTTGCCGTCGACCCAGAGCGCCGGCTTGTCCTCGGCCGGCCCGGTGACGCTGTTGGTGACGGTGACGAGCCAGATGTCCCGGCCTTCGTGGCTCCTGCCGATGGCCTCGAGCTGCACCAGCCCCGGCAGCGCGGCGGCGTAGTCCTGCAGCAGCCGCGTGAGTTCGTCGTAGCGGTAGAAGTGCTCGAAGCGGGGAACCGGGATGATGGCTGTCATGCGGGAGCGGCGACTGTTGGCGGCGAGGGAATCCATTGTGCCGCCTGCGCCGCCCGAGGCAGCGCAATGACCGACTCGCGCCGGCGCGCTCAGCTCGCCTGCGGACGCGGCACGCCGTGCTCGAACACGCGCATCTCGCCGGGGGCGAAGGCCGACCAGGCTTCCCCGGTGGTGAGCGGCTCGGTGGCGACGATGGCGACGCGGTCGCTGGGTCGGGTGAGCGCGGCGAAGTCCACGCTCAGGTCCTCGTCGGCCAGGGTGGCGGCGCCGAAGGGGTGCTGGCGCAGCAGCGAATGAAGTTTGGTGGTGGCGAAGGCCCACAGCGCCTGGCCGTTGGAGAGCAGCAGGTTGAAGCTGCCGTGGCGGGCGATGAGCGGCAGCAGTTCGCGCAGCGTGTGGCTGAGCTCGTCCACCGTGGGCACGCCGGCGTGCGCCTTGGCCAGCTCCTGCATCAGCCAGCAGAAGGCGCGCTCGCTGTCGGTGTCGCCCACGGGGCGGAAGGCCGCGTGCAGGCGCGGCGCAAAGCCCTCCAGGTTGCCGTTGTGCGCGCACACCCAGTAGCGGCCCCAGAGCTCGCGCACGAAGGGGTGCGTGTTCTGCAGCGCCACCGCACCCTGCGTGGCCTTGCGGATGTGGGCGATGACGATCTCGCTGCGGATCGGCCAGCGCTTGACGAGCTCGGCCACCGGCGAGTGGCGCGCCGACTGGCAGTCGATGAAGTGGCGCAGGCCGCGGCCCTCGAAGAAGGCGATGCCGAAGCCGTCCTTGTGCTCGTCGGCGCGACAGGCCAGGCCGGCGAAGCTGAACATCACGTCGGTCGGCGTGTTGGCGTTCATGCCCAGGAGCTGGCACATGGCAAGGCGCGCTGCGGCCCTACTCGAACATGAGCTTGGTGATGCCGCGCCAGGACAGCAGCCGCCCCGGGTTCTGCGTCTCCTCCAGCACGCCGCTCATGCGCTGCAGGATGCGCGGACTGCGCTGCGCGCGCCAGATCACGAGGTCGGTGAGCCAGGGCCGGTGGTTCACGTGCGCGGCCTGTTCGTAGAGCGCAAAGCGCGGCCGCAGCGCCTGCAGCGCGGCCTCGTAGCGCGCGCGCACGGCCTCGTCCGTGGCCTGGAGGTCGATGGCCTCGCCGGCGAGCAGCCCGGTCTCGAGCGCCTTTCCGATGCCCTCGCCGGTGAAGGCGTAGGTGCTGCCCGCAGCCTCGCCAGCCGCCAGCAGCCCCGCGCGCGACCAGCGCGCACCGCCCAGCGAGCAGCGCAGCGGCGCGCCCCTGAGCTCGCCCTGCAGCGCCCCCGTGGCCATGAGCTCGCGCGCCGGCGCGTAGACCTCGCAGAAGGCTTCGAAGAGACGCTTGAGGTTGATGTCCTGCATGCGCAGTCCGCCGTCACCGCGCTCCACCGCGTGGCTGCCGGTGAGCCCCGCCCCGATGTTGAAGCAGCCCTCGGGTGCCGGGAAGATCCAGCCGTAGCCGCCGGCCAGGCGCGGGTGCCAGAAGATCTCGAGCCCGGTGATGCGCCCGACCATGATCTCGCTGCGGACGTAGCCGCGCATCGCGATGCCGCTGGGCGTGCGGCGCTCGCAAAGTCCCGAGGCGAGCAGGCCCTGAACGCTCGCGCCGGTGGCCAGCACGACCCAGCGCGCGGCCAGCGCGTGCGTCTCCTGCCCCACGCGCAGCCGGACACCGACCACACGCCCACCACCCTCCAGCAGCGGCGCCTCGAAGCGCGCCGGCATCAGGCAACGCGCACCCGCACGCTCGGCGCACTGCAAGAGCAGATGATCGAGCTGCACGCGCGGCAGCACCGCCAGCCGCCCGGGCACGTCGACATGGCGGCCCCGGGGCCCGGTGCAGCGCACGAAAGGCACGCGCCGCGCCCGGGCCATCACCTCCTCGAGTACGCCCATGCGCGCCAGCGCCGCATGCGCGTCCGGGATGAGGCCGTCGCCGCAGACCTTGTCGCGCGGAAAGACGTGCTGGTCGACCAGCACCACGTCCAAGCCGCGCCGCGCGAGCTGCCAGGCCGCTGCACTCCCCGCCGGGCCGGCGCCGATGACGGCGACGTCGCAGGCGCCGGGCAGGGCAACAGGCGTCGTCGTCGCAGAATCGGGCATGGCGCGGCGATTCTAGGCAGCCGCGCCGCACCCCAAGCCCCCGTCACCCCGCTCGAGACTGCCCATGTCCCGCTTCCCTTTGCTGCTCTCGCCGCTCACCGTCGGCGGCCTGCACCTGCCCAACCGCGTCGTCATGGGCGCCATGCACACGCGCCTGGAGACGCTCGATCGTGCACACGAGCGCCTGTGCGCCTTCTACGCCGCACGCGCGCGCGGCGAGACGGGGCTGCTGCTCAGCGGCGGCCACGCCCCGGTGCCCGAGGGCGCGATGGACGAGGCCGCGCCGGTGTTCGACCGCGAGGCGCAGGTCGACGCGCATCGCGCCATCGTCGACGCCGTCACCCGGGCCGGCGGCCGCATCGCGCTGCAGATCCTGCACGCCGGGCGCTACGCGCGCGTGCCGGGCTGCGTCGCGCCCTCGGCCGGCCGCGCGCGCATCAACAGCTTCGAGCCGCGCGTGCTGACCCTGGACGAAGTGCGCGCGACCATCCGCAGCCACGCGCACACCGCCGCCCTGGCCAAGGAGGCCGGCTACGCAGGCGTGGAAATCATGGGCTCCGAGGGCTACCTCATCAACGAATTCACTTCGACGATCACGAACCGGCGCGACGACGAGTACGGCGGCTCCTTCGACGCGCGGCTGCGTTTCCCGGTCGAGATCGTGCGCGCCGTGCGCGCCGCGGTGGGCCCGGGCTTTCTGATCATCTACCGCATCTCGGCGGTCGACCTCATGCCCGGCGGCATGACGTCCGACGAAGTGGCGACGCTTGCGCGCCTCATCGAGGAAGCCGGCGCCGATCTCATCAACACGGGCATCGGCTGGCACGAGTCGCTGGTGCCCACCATCGCTGCCGCGGTGCCGCGTGCAGCCTGGATCGACTCCGTGCAGAACGTCAAGCAGGCCGTCTCCATCCCGGTCATGGCCTCCAACCGCATCAACACGCCCGAGGTCGCCGAGGCCATCCTCGCGCGCGGCGCGGCCGACCTCGTCTCGATGGCGCGGCCGCTGCTGGCGGATCCCGACTTCGCCCTCAAGCTGCGCCAGCAGCGCAGCGACGAGATCAACACCTGCATCGCCTGCAACCAGGCCTGCCTGGACGCCATCTTCAGCGAGCGCGCGGCAAGCTGCCTGGTCAATCCGCGCGCCGGACGCGAGATCGAGTTCGGCGGCGCGAAGGCAGCGCAGGCGCTGAAGCTGGCCGTCGTCGGCGGCGGGCCGGCGGGCATGGCCTTCGCCGTCAACGCCGCCGAGCGCGGCCACCGCGTCACGCTCTTCGAGGCGCAAGCCCAGCTCGGCGGTCAGCTCAACATGGCGCGGCGCATCCCGGGCAAGCGCGAGTTCGACGAAGCCCTGCGCTACCACCGCACGCGGCTGCAGCGTCTGGGCGTCGAGCTGCACCTGGGCCGGCGCGTCACGGCCGACGAGATCGCTCAAGGCGGCTTCGACGAGGTCGTGCTCGCCACCGGCGCGACGCCGCGCGTGCCCGACATCGCCGGCATCGACCACCGCAAGGTCCTGAGCTACGTCGACGTGCTCGCGCGCGGCGCCGCCGTGGGCGAGCGCGTGGCCATCATCGGCGCCGGCGGCATCGGCTTCGACGTCGCGCTCTTCCTGCTCGGCGACGTGCGCGATGCCACCGATGTCGCGCACTTCCGCCGCACCTGGGGCGTCGACGCGCACTTGCAGGGCGCTGGCGGCCTCGCCGCACCGCAGCAGCCCGTGCCGCCGCGGCGCGAGGTGCATCTGCTGCAGCGCAAGCCGGGCACGCCGGGGCGCACGCTGGGCCGCACCACCGGCTGGATCCTCAAGGCGCTGCTGCGCCAGGCCGATCTCCGCCTGCACGCCGGCGTGAAGTACGAGCGCATCGACGACGCGGGGCTGCATCTGCGCGACGCCGACGGCAAGCCGCAGTGCCTGGCGGTGGATCACGTCATCGTCTGCGCCGGGCAGGTCGAGGACCGCGCGCTGCACGATGCGCTGCGCGCACGCGGGTTCACGGTGCACCTCATCGGCGGCGCCGACCGCGCCGCCGAGCTCGATGCGGTGCGAGCGATCGACCAGGCCGCACGCCTGGCCGAGCGCATCGGCGGCTAGGAGGCGGCCTTCACCTTCAGCCGCCAGCCGTGCAGCAGCGGCTCGGTGTAGCCGCTGGGCTGCACCAGGCCCTTGAAGACGAGGTCGCAGGCGGCCTGGAACGCGGCGCCGTCGTAGGCCGGCGCCATCGGCTTGTAGGCCGGGTCGCCCGCGTTCTGCTTGTCGACGACCTTGGCCATGCGCTTCAAGGTGCTGCGCACCTGCGCCTTGGTGACGACGCCGTGCAGCAGCCAGTTGGCCATGTGCTGGCTGCTGATGCGCAGCGTCGCGCGGTCCTCCATCAGGCCGACGTCGTGGATGTCGGGCACCTTGGAGCAGCCCACGCCCTGGTCGATCCAGCGCACGACGTAGCCGAGGATGCCCTGCGCGTTGTTGTCGAGCTCCTGCTGCTTCTCGGCGTCGCTCCACTTGGGCGTCCTCACCACCGGCACCGTGAGCAGGCCGTCGAGGATCTCGCCGCGCACGGCGTCGTAGTCGGTCTTCTCCAGCGCCCTCTGCACTTTGAAGACATCGACCTGGTGGTAGTGCAGCGCGTGCAGCGTGGCCGCCGTCGGGCTCGGTACCCAGGCCGTGTTGGCGCCGGCCTGCGGGTGGCCGATCTTCTGCTGCAGCATGGCCGCCATGAGGTCGGGCATGGCCCACATGCCCTTGCCGATCTGCGCCTTGCCGCGCAGGCCGCATTCCAGCCCGACGAGCACGTTGCTGCGCTCGTAGGCCTGGATCCACTCGCTGCTCTTCATGTCCCCCTTGCGGCGCATCGGGCCGGCGCGCATCGCGGTGTGCATCTCGTCGCCGGTGCGGTCGAGGAAGCCGGTGTTGATGAAGGCCACGCGGTCGGCCGCGGCGGCGATGCAGGCCTTGAGGTTGACGCTCGTGCGGCGCTCCTCGTCCATGATGCCGAGCTTCACCGTCGCCTTGGGCAGGCCCAGCATCTTCTCCACGCGCGTGAAGAGCTCGGCGGCAAAGGCCACTTCCACCGGGCCGTGCATCTTCGGCTTGACGATGTAGACGCTGCCCTTGCGGCTGTTGCGCAGGCCCGAGGTCTTCTGCAGGTCGTGCAGCGCGATCGTCGTCGTGATGACGGCGTCCAGGATGCCTTCGGGGATCTCGCGCCCGCCCTCGCCCCAGAGGATCGCGGGGTTGGTCATGAGATGGCCGACGTTGCGCACGAAGAGCAGGCTGCGCCCGTGCAGCAGCACCTCTTCGCCGCGCGGGCCGGTGTAGACGCGGTCGGCATTGAGGCCGCGCGTCACCGTGCGCCCGCCCTTGTCGAAGGTCTCGGTGAGCGAGCCCTGCAGGATGCCCAGCCAGTTGCCGTAGGCCAGCACCTTGTCCTCGGCGTCGACGACGGCCACCGAGTCCTCGAGGTCGAGGATGGTGGAGAGCGCGGCCTCGATGACGAGGTCGGCGACGCCGGCGGGGTCGCTCTTGCCGATCGGATGCGCGGCGTCGATGCGGATGTCCAGGTGCAGGCCGTGATGGACGAGCAGCACCGACGAGGGCGCATCGGCCGGCCCCTGGTAGCCGACGAACTGCGCCGGCGTCTGCAGCCCCACGCTGCGTCCGTCGGCCAGGGTGACGGCCAGCGCCCCGTCGACGACGCGATAGGACACCGAATCCAGGTGCGAGCCCTTCTTCAGCGGCGCGCAGCGGTCGAGCACGTGGCGCGCGTACTCGATGACCTTGGCGCCGCGCACGGGGTTGTAGCCCTCGCCGCCGGCGCCGATGCGGGTCGCGCCGTCGTCCTCGGGCAAGGCGTCGGTTCCGTAGAGCGCGTCGTAGAGGCTGCCCCAGCGCGCGTTGGCGGCGTTGAGCGCGTAGCGCGCGTTGGTGATGGGCACGACCAGCTGCGGCCCGGCCTGCAGCGCGAGTTCGGCGTCGACGTTCTTCGTCGTCGCGCGCACCTTCTCCGGCACCGGCACGAGGTAGCCGATCTTCTGCAGGAAAGCCTTGTACTTCTTCATGCCGCGAATCGGCCCCGGGTTGGCCTTGTGCCAGGCGTCGATCTCGGCCTGCAGCCGCTCGCGCTCGGCCAGCAGGGCGGCGTTCTTCGGCGCGAGGTCGGCAACGATGGCATCGAAGCCGGCCCAGAAGGCCGCGGGCTCGATGCCGGTCCCCGGCAGCACCCGCTGCTCGATGAAGCGGTGCAGGCTGGTGGCCACCTGCAGGCCATGGACGGTGATGCGTTCGGTCATGGTGTTTTCCTCCGGGATCGTCTGGGCGCAGACCCGAACTCTATTCGAACCATCCACAGCGACTAATGACGCAAGGCTTCATGGATTGTTGCCCGTTTGATGCATAGTCGCGCCTCATGGACCGGCTCAAGCAGATCGAGACGCTGGTCGCCGTGGCCGCACGCGGCAGCCTCACGGCCGCGGCGCGCGCGGAGGGCGTGGCACCGGCGGTGATCGGCCGGCGCATCGACGCGCTGGAGAAGCGCCTGGGCGTGAAGCTGCTGATCCGTACGACACGTCGCATCTCGCTGACGCACGAGGGCAGCGCCTTCCTCGAGGACTGCCAGCGCCTGCTGGCCGAACTGGCCAACGCCGAGGCCAGCGTCAGCGCCGGCGGCATCAAGGCCAGCGGCCACCTGCGTCTCACCGCCCCCGCGGGCTTCGGGCGCCGGCACGTGGCGCCGCTGGTGCCGGACTTCATCGCGCGGCATCCCGAGGTCAGCGTCTCGCTCAACCTCTCGGACCGCGTCGTCGACATCGTCCACGAGGGCTTCGACTGCGCGATCCGCGTCGGCGACCTCGGTGACTCCAGCCTGGTGAGCCTGCGCCTGGCGGACAACCGCCGGCTGTGCGTGGCCGCACCCGCCTACCTGCAGCGCGCCGGGGTGCCGCGCACGCCGGCCGACCTCGCGCGGCACGAGTGCCTGAGCCTGTCGTCGGAAGCCAGTCAGACGCGCGGCTGGGCCTTCGTCGTCGATGGCGCGCTGACGCATTGGCGCCCACGCGGGCGCCTGGACTGCAGCGACGGCCAGGTCCTCTTCGCGTGGTGCCTGGCGGGCATGGGAATCGCATGGCGCAGCGCCTGGGAGGTCGAGCGCGAGGTCACGCAAGGCCGCCTCGTCGTCGTGCTCGACGAATTCGCCGCGCCGCCCAGCGGCATCTACGCGATCTTCGCGCAGCGCAAGCACCTGCCGCTTCGGATGCGGCTGTGGCTCGACTTCATCAGGCAGAGCTTCGGCGACCCGGGATACTGGAGCCCGGGCTCCCTGCCCTAGCCTCGGCAACAGGCCGCTAGTTGCTCAGGCACTCCTTCATGAAGGCCTGGCGCTCGGCGCCGGGCCTGCCGGTCTTCTTGAAGTCGGCGCTGCAGGTCTTCATCCTGTTCTGCTGCGCCGTCCTGGCGTCGGACTCCTTCTTCAGGCATTCCTTCATGAAGGCCTGGCGCTCGGATCCGGGCCTGCCGGTCGCCTTGAACTCGGTGCTGCAACTGCCCATCTTGGCCTGCTGGGCGGTTGGCGCGTCGTTCTGCTCTGCCGCCGTATTCGTTGCAGTCGTCGCCGCCCGCAGCGGCAGCACGACAACGGCACAGGACACGGCAAGCAAGGTCAAGATTCTCTTCATCGCTTCTCCTGGTTGGGGCACGGCGCCACGCGCCTGAGCGGCCGAGGCGATTGCAGCATGGATGCCGCCCTTCGGCCAGGCCCCACAACGCAGCGGGCAGGTGCCACGATGACAAAGTCGCTACAGAATGCGCCGCGGTTGCGCCAGCGCCTCGTGCGCGGCGTGCAGGCGGCGCACGAGCACCTCGATGAAGGCGCGGTCGAAGAGATGGCGCGTGGCCATCGAGAGCTGGGACAGCGTCTGCGGGGTGAAGGAGATCGTCGTCGCCGGATCGCACACCAGCACGTCGGCGGCGTGCACGCGCAGTTCCGGGTTGGGGGCGAGGTAGGCCATCTCGCCGACGGAATCGCCCACGCCCAGGCGCGCCACGCGCTCGCCGTCGCGGTAGACGTCGACACCGCCCCCGGCGAGGATGTGGAAGTCGTCGCCCTCCTGCCCCTTGCGATAGATCGCGTGGCCGTAGGGCAGGCGCTGCCAGCGCGCGCGGTGCACGACTTCCCAGAGTTCGACGTCGCCGAAATCGCGGAAGAACTCGAGCGAACGCAGCAGGTTGAAGCGTTCCGAATCGAGGACGCGCTGCAGCGAGGCGCGCGGCACCTCGTGGTCGGTGACCAGCGCCGCGAGCGCGGCGGCGAACTGCTCCCAGTCGTCGGGGCGCTGCGCGCGGTCCTTGGCCAGCGCCTGCAGAACGAGCGCGTCCAGGCGCCTGGAGACGCCTTCGCGCAGGCTGCTCAGCGAGGCCGGCTCGAGGTTGTAGATCTGGTGCATGATCGCCGCCTGCCGCGTGGCGTCGAAGGGCGGACGCCCGGCGATCAGGTGGTAGAGCACCGCGGCGAGCGAGTAGATGTCGGCGCGGCAGTCGAGCGTGTCGCCGTCGAGCTGCTCCGGCGACATATAGGCCAGCGAACCCACGCGGTAGACCTGCGTGGCGTCGGACGCCTGGTTGAAGGCGCTGCCGAAGTCGGTGATCTTCACGTCGATGACCTGATCGCCGTCCAGCACCGCGAGCAGGTTGGCCGGCTTCACGTCGCGGTGGATCACGCCCTGGCGGTAGACGTAGGACAGCGCCATCGCGCACTTGAAGCCGATCTCGACGATCTGGTCCAGCGGCAGCAGCGCGTCGGCGCGGCAGTAGCGCCGCAGCGTCACGCCGTCGACGTACTCCATCACCAGGTAGGGTGCGGCGTCGTCGGCGACGGCGTCCAGGATCTGCACCACGTTCGGGTGGTTCAGCCGCCCGACCAGCGCCGCCTCGGCGGCGAAGAAGCGGCGCTGGAAGTGCGATTCGCGCGAGTCCGGCAGCAGCCCCAGGCGCACGCGCTTGATGGCGACGTTGCAGCCGCGGAAGGCGTCGTGCGCGAGGAAGACCTCGCTCGTGGCGCCCTCGCCCAGCCGCGCGAGCACCCGGTACTTGCCGATCTGCGGCGGCAGTGCGGCGGCGGGGGAGGCGGAGGTGGCGGTGGCCGAATCGGTCATGGCGGACGCAGGGCCGTGGGGCACGTCCCGAGCACGCATCATCGTCGTCGGCATGGCCTCCTGGTGCGCTGAACAAGCCGGCGATCGCGGCGCAATCCCGGCAGCGGCGGACGCGCGCAGGCCGAAAAGTAGAATCCGGCGATGATCCAAGCCAAGCAGGAGCTGCTGCAGGCGCTGTCGCGCGCGCTGGCGGTGCTGGCCCCCGGGGCCGCGCCCGTCGCGGCTTTCGAATCCCCGAAGCAGGCCGCGCACGGCGACCTGGCCATCACCGCGGCGATGCCGCTGGCGCGCAGCCTGAAGAAGAATCCGCGCGAGATCGCGCAGGCCCTCGTCGAGGCGCTGCGCGCGCAGCCGGCCGTGCAGCGCTGGGTGGCTTCGCTCGAGATCGCCGGCCCCGGCTTCGTGAACCTGCGCCTCACGGCGCAGGCGCGGCAGCGCGTCGTCGCCGAGGTGCTGGCCGCCGGCCAGGCCTTCGGCCAGCGCGCGCCGAGCGGCCAGCGCGTCATGGTCGAGTTCGTCTCCGCCAACCCGACCGGACCGCTGCACGTGGGCCACGCGCGCCAGGCGGCGCTCGGCGATGCGCTGTGCAACCTGCTCGCCGCCCAGGGCCATGCCGTGCAGCGCGAGTTCTATTACAACGACGCCGGCGTGCAGATCGCCACCCTCGCGCTGTCGACGCAGTGCCGACTGCGTGGGCTCGCCCCCGGCGACGAGGGCTGGCCGGAGTCGGCCTACAACGGCGACTACATCCAGGACATCGCCGATGCCTACCGCGCGCGGCGCACGGTGAGCGCCGACGATCGCAGCTACACCGCCAGCGGCGACGTCGAGAACCTCGACGACATCCGCCAGTTCGCCGTCGCCTACCTGCGCCACGAGCAGGACCTGGACCTGCAGGCCTTCGGTCTGCGCTTCGACCGCTACTACCTCGAGTCCAGCCTCTACGGCAGCGGCCGCGTGCAGGCCACCGTCGAGCGCCTGGTGGCCAGCGGCCACACCTACGAGCGCGACGGCGCGCTGTGGCTGCGCACGACCGACTTCGGCGACGACAAGGACCGCGTCATGCGCAAGTCCGCGCCCGCGGGCGACGCTGCCGCGGCGGCTTCGCCCTACACCTACTTCGTCCCCGACGTCGCCTACCACGTCGACAAGTTCGAACGCGGCTTCACGAAGGTCATCAACGTCCAGGGCAGCGACCACCACGGCACCATCGCGCGCGTGCGCGCCGGGCTGCAGGCCCTGGACATGGGCATCCCCAAGGGCTTCCCCGACTACGTGCTGCACAAGATGGTGACGGTGATGCGCGGCGGCCAGGAGGTGAAGATCTCCAAGCGCGCGGGCAGCTACGTGACGCTGCGCGACCTCGTCGAGTGGACCAGCCGCGACGCCGTGCGCTTCTTCCTCATCGGCCGCAAGGCCGACACCGAGTTCGTCTTCGACGTCGACCTGGCGCTGGCGCAGAGCGACGAGAACCCGGTCTTCTACGTGCAGTACGCGCACGCGCGCA
>Ga0209096_1000095_pt1 | contig 136825 bp, 120 predicted proteins | sample AD_UKC034_MetaG_FD_184407 | JGI IMG/M metagenome (GOLD analysis project Ga0209096, IMG submission 184407) | Active sludge microbial communities of municipal wastewater-treating anaerobic digesters from USA - AD_UKC034_MetaG (SPAdes) (version 2) | ecosystem: Engineered > Bioreactor > Anaerobic... | reverse complement strand
ATGCGCCAGACCGACTCGTCATACATCGACTTGGTCCATTCGCTGTCGGTCTTCTTGCTGTTGATTTTTTTCTGGTCGATAGAATAGCCGGCGCTGTCGAGATGCGAATGTCTGACTCCGGTGGCGTAACCGAGATATGAATGCAGGCCGGTCATGTAGCCGGGTGCTTCGTTTTTGCCGAAGGCGATGGCAAATTCCTTGCCGCCGTATTTTTCGGCGCAGTAGACCGAGCCTTTTTCGAGATCGCAGTAGAACTCGTTATGGCGGCTGCTGATACGCTCGAGCATTTTCATGAAAGTCTCGGCAGCGCCGAAATTAGCAACCAGGCCATCGGTATGCTCATCAGTAATAATACCGCGCTGATAGGCTTCGCAGACCCAGGCGAGAATGACGCCCATGCTGATGGCATCCCAGCCCTGTTTTTCGACGTAATACAGAAGTTTGAGCAGTTCTTCGCTGTCGCCGATCGAGAGATTCGAGCCCCAGGCGAAAATCAGTTCGTGATCGTAAGAGACTTTGAAGGTTTTGTAACTGTGATGTTCCGGGTTGAAGCATTCGCGCAGAGTTGCCATGTGAATGCAGCCACATTGACAGTGGGCGCAGGCAATCTGTTGAGCCAGATGTTTCTGGGCAAAGGCCTCGCCGCTTATTCCCTCAGCATTTTCAAAGTAGCCCTGCGAGAAATTGCGGGTGGGCAGGCCGTTTATCTTGCTTAGCGGAACCACGTTAACCGGCGTGCCGAGGTCGTGATATTTGCGCATCTGATCTGATTCGACAACGGCATCGTAGAGCTTTTTGTAATAACTGTTGAAAGGGCCGGGATTGTCGATTTTCCAGTATTTGCCGCCAGAAATCACTATGGCTTTAACGTTTTTGCTGCCGAGCACGCCGCCGACACCGAGTCGGCCGAAATGTCTCGAAGAATCGACTGTGGCACAGGCAATCGGTGACAGGCGTTCACCGGCCGGGCCGATTCTGACGATCGAGCGCTTGTAGTCTGATTTGTAGTGATCGCGCACTATGCGTTCGGTCGCCAGGGCCGACATGCCTCGCAGAGAAGAAGCTGAACTCATCTTGAAACTGTCGCCGTCTATCTCGATGGTCGAAGGAAAATCGGCTTTGCCGCGCAATCTGATAACGTGGTAGCCTGCGCCATACATGGCCATGGCGAGACGTCCGCCCGCGTGCGATTCGCCAAGATTGCCTGAAAGTGGCGATTTATACATGACAACCGTTTTGGTTGCCACCGGAAAAACAGAACTGAAAGGCCCACAGGCAAAAATTACCGGCGCTTCTGGTGACATCGGGTCGATCTCAGGATCGATTTCATCGAAGAGTGCTGCTGCAACTCCTGTTCCGCCGATGTACTGTTCGAACAGGTGAGTTATCTCGATTTTTTCAGTTTTTGCCGTGGTCAGATCGATATCGAGCATATAGAAGTTTTTCATGGTTCAACCTTTCTGCTGCGGTCAATATCGACCATGGCAATCACCTGATTCGGGCAGAATTTTGTGCAGACGCCGCACTGGTGGCAGATCAACGGCATGCTGGTTTCGTGATCCCACTGCAGCGCCTGTGCAATACAGGCTTCTACGCATTTGTGGCAATTGACACACTTTTGCGGATCAAATTTTACGCCACCACCTTCTTTTGGTGTGAGTGCTTCGACCGGGCAGGCTTTGGCGCAATCAGGTTCGAGGCAGCCGTAACATGGCCGTATCGAGAAGGCTCCTTCGGCGCCGGCGTAGTTTTTGACGCGCAAAGCCGCTTTTTCGATGGTTGAGGCCTTGAACCAGGTTCTGCTGCACGCATACATGCAGCTGTAGCAGCCAATACACTGTTCGCGCGCGATAACCCGCAGCAGTTTGCTCATGCTGAATCTCCTGATTTCTGAAGTGGTGGCAGTTCGAGATGCTTCTGCCAGAGCCTTGTCAGTGGCGAAGACATGGGGACGAGAATTTCGCGATAGATCTGCAATGCCCGTTCTGGTGAGAATATATGGCGGAAAAACCAGAATTCGAACGGAAAAAAGTGAATTTCTTCTTCACCGGGAAAAGGCCGGTAGCTTTCTGAGTTTTCAAGAACCTTCGCCTGCAGACTGATGAGATAGTCCTGTGTAATTACGGTTTCAGGCTGATAAAGATCCTTTACCCGGTCGCATTCGCGTTTGCCGTCTTCTTTGAGCAGGCCAAAGATACGGCAGGCAAAAGGTCTGACCGGATGAACGAGGCAGACTCTGGTTTCATCGTCACGAAAAATACAGCGCAATCTCTTTTCGTCACCTATTTCGGCCTGGCGCAGGTCGAAGCGCAGGGCTGACTGTATCAGTCGGCGCAGGCGTTCTGGTGGCCAGGTTGCCATGACTTCGCGAATTAATCTGTGGTATTCGAGTGAAAATATGGAGACAGAATTGCAACATTTGCCGCAATCATCGCAGCTGGTGCGTGGCAGTCGTTCATGCAGCTGATCGAGCATCTGCATGCCAAAAGTGCCATGTTCAGCTGATGCTGTCAGTGCTTTCTGCAGATAGCTGTCAAGGTTTCTGGTTGCTGCTGAGCTGATTTTTTGCAGCAAATCAGTATTGATCTGCACTCTGGTGTCTCCTGTCGATGCTGTGTCTCTGCAGAAATATTAAATACTGCCGGCTGGAAGCCGGTTATTATGTTGTTATCAGACCTGGTTTTTGGCGAGGCTTACCGTGAGTTTCCGGCCTTCCATGGGCTGGTCGTTCATACCGTCAACTGCGGCCTGTGCGCTGCCGGCATCGGTGAATTCGACGAAGCCGTAGCCACGCGATCTTCCTGAGTTGCGGTCCATGATGACCTTGGCGCTGACAATCTGGCCAAATTTTGCAAATTCTTCTTCGAGTTTGCGGTTGTCAACGCTGAAAGGCAGGTTTCCTACAAAGATCTTAGATGACATTTTTTTCTAATCCTCCAAACTTAACACATCTCTCTGTACTCACAAAGAGGTTGAATTTATTCTCTCTCAGTAATATAAAAATTTCAAGTCGAATGTAAAAAAAGTGTATTGTCTGCAGAACATCAGCTATATTGAAAATCTTCTTCTCAGTGTACATTCGCCTGTACCCGCGCGCCCCTGTCGATTGCGGGTTCGCTCCGGCCAAGAATTGAGTTTGCGGCTCTTTTGATTTCTTGACAGCTTGCTCTCTATATGCTAGTATCCATAGATATTGTCTGGGCGCCAGGCGGTTTGTCTGCTTGCCTGCTGTGGCAGGTTCTGTCGGTGGGCAAGGCATGAACCGTATTACTGGTTCTCAAACACTCAAGTTCTGTCAGGTTATCATGAAAGCAAACATAATCGGTTCCAGCACAGCAATCACGGATGTTCTAAACCTTGTAAGCAGGGTTGCTGGCAACGATGTTACCGTTCTGATAACCGGCGAAAGCGGAACCGGCAAAGAGATGGTTGCCGAAACCATAGTTCAGCAGAGTCCGCGCAAGGTAAAGCCGTTTCTCAAGATCAATTGTGCGGCAATACCTTCTGAGCTCCTTGAAAGTCAAATGTTCGGGCATGAACGAGGTGCCTTTACCGGGGCGGTGAGCCGCCAGGAAGGCTGCTTTGAACGTGCCGACGGCGGATCGCTGTTCCTTGATGAAATAGGCGATATGGCGTCGATGACCCAGACCAAGCTGTTGCGTGTATTGCAGGAGCAGGAGTTCGAGCGCATCGGCGGCAACGAAACGATTCGCGTCGATGTGCGCCTGATAGCAGCGACCAACAAGACGTTGCTCGAAGAGATCAAGCGCGGCAAGTTCAGAGAGGACCTTTTTTACCGGCTCAATGTTGTCGAGATTCATATTCCGCCGCTGCGTGAGCGCATGGAAGATGTGAACGAACTGGTAGAGCATTTCGTAGCAGAGTTCAGGCAGAAGTACAACAAGCCTGATCTGGCGGTGAGCAGGCAGGGTATGCAGACACTGCTCAACTACAGCTGGCCTGGCAATGTCAGAGAGCTGCGCAACGTCATCGAACGCGCAGTGGTATTGTCGAGAACCGCCCAGATCGAATCGGAAGACTTCCCTGAAAAAATCCGGCAGCCTTCGCTGTTGCCAGGTGACAGTGCTGAAGAAGACCACATCTTTACACTGCAGGAAATGGAGCGGATGTATGTGCGCAAAGTGCTCGAATATGCCGGCGGTAACAAGTTAAAAGCTGCCCGGTTGTTGAATATAGACCCTAAGACCTTGCGAACAAAATTAGGTTAGGACGGCAGACAAGCATGGAAGAAGTAATTCTGGTGAACAAGATGGAAAGTGTCGTCAAGCAGATGGCTGAGAAGATGCTGCCCGAAAGTGGCATCTGCAGTTGTTCGCGTTGTCTTCTCGATGTACTGGCGCTTGCTCTGAATTCTTTGCCGCCGAAATACGTTGTAACCAACATTGGTAACGCTGTTACCAATGTTGATCTCGATTCGTCGCAATGGAAAGCGAACGTCACCATGGCCGTCTGCAATGCCATCAATGTTGTTAGGAGCCGACCCAGGCACAGTTGATTGTGCCTGATTTATCGTGGAGGACAAAATGACCGACCAAAAATCAGAAAAGGAAAAACTCAGCTTCGAACGAAAGGATGCAACCAAGGGTTACATAGTACTTTCGCTGATCGGCGACCTTGACATGTGGACACTGCCAGTTGCCAAGGAACAGATTCAGAAGCTGATCGATGAAAACAAGGTAAAAGTGGTTCTCGATCTTGAGAGAACCAATTACATAGATTCTTCTGGCCTTGGATTCTTTATCGGCACGCTCAAAAAATTGCGCGATGCCGGTGGAGAGCTGATTCTGATCAATCTGAATGCCTATATTTACGGCATTTTCCAGCTGATTCAGCTGCAGCACATTATCAGAACCTACGACAGTCTCGAAGAAGCTACCAAAGAATTTTAACCCCAAAGGGAGAACGCGAAGATGAAACAGAATATCCACCCCAAAACCAATCTGATCAACGTAACCTGTGCCTGTGGCAACTCATTCGAGACCATTTCGACTGCAGCTGAAATGAAGGTCGAAGTTTGTTCTGAATGTCACCCCTTCTTCACCGGCACTCAGCGCTTTGTCGACACCACCGGTCGTGTTGAACGCTTCAAGGCCAAACTGGAAACCCAGAAGAAGGTTGCCGAAGCAGCCGCTGCCACTAAAAAGGCCAAAAAAGAGCCCAAAGCCAAGACTGAAAGCAAAGCCGAGTAACCGGTTTTATGGCCAGTAAAAATCTGCTGCCAGGTGAAAAGCCGCGGGCAGCAGATTTTTGCTGCTTTAACTGATTGAACGGGAGCGTGAATTGACTGTCCTGTTGATGCGCAATACGCCTGATCCTGATCGTCTGGTGGCCTTGGCGGCCCGCCGTTGTTATTCGGCCCGCGCTGCCGGAGAGATCGAAGAACGCCTGTCTCTCGAAGAAATCGAACGTCTGCTTGATTATCTGCGTCAGCGAAACCATCTGTCGCCATTCGAGCATGCCGAGTTCACCTTTTCGGTAGATGGCGTTTCGCGAGCTCTGTCGCACCAGCTGGTGCGGCATCGCATTGCTTCATATTCGCAGGAAAGCCAGCGTTACGTAAATTACCTCAAGGTGCAGCAGCTGCCTTATGTAGTACCGCCCAGCATTGCTGAAAATCCTGAAGCTGCCGAGATTTACCGACGGGCGCTCGATGTTACCCTGACTGCCTATCGCGATATGGTAAATGTCGGCGTAAAACCTGAAGATGCACGCTATGTCTTTCCCAACGCAATTGAAACCAAACTGATTTTTACCTTTAACGCGCGCAGTCTGTTTAATTTTTTTGAACAGCGCTGCTGTATCAAGGCACAATGGGAAATCAGAAACCTGGCATTTGATATGCTCAAGGCCGTGCGCAAGGTGGCACCGCTGATTTTCAAGAGTGCCGGCGCTCCCTGCCAGTTTGCCAGTTCGCCATATTGTCGTGAGAACGACCATGAATGCCCGTTATACAAATCCATGATGAAGAGGACAAGCGAAAATGACCAGCAAAACCCTGGAAGACCTTAGAAAAGATCTCGATGCACTCGACAACAGAATAGTAGAACTGCTGGATCAGCGCGCAGTAATGGCGCTTGATCTGAGAGCAGCCAAGCTGGCTGCCGGCATCGAACATACGCTGGTACCGGTAAGAGAGTCACAGGTTTTTGCCCGCCTTGGCCAGGCTCGTTTGAACAAGCTGACGCATCAGCAGCTCGAACAGATTTTTGTAGAGATCGTTTCTGCTTGCCGTCAGCTGCAGGCGCACAACCGGGTTTGTGTTCTCGATGAAAAAGCCGGCTGGGTGAACGCTGCTGCTGTCAACCGTTTTGGCAGGTCCTGCGAGGTAGTTGCCGCCGATACCTTTGAAGATTTTACTTCTGAGCTGGCCCGGACTGCCGGCACTTTCGGCTTTGCCTCGTTTACACCCGATTTTTCTTATGAACGTCTTAATTTTATCGATGCGCTGATGTCAGAACGACTTTATGTCGTCGAAGAATTCAATCATTCGCCTGAATTTTGCGTGGTCAGCAACACTGCCAGAGACCTTTCTGAGGCCGGTGAAATTTGTGTTACCGCTGATATGCTCAGGCAGCTGCGGCAATTTTTCATTTCACTTTCCTATGATCTCAAGATCAAGATCTGTCGCAGCATGACCGAAGTTCTCGAAAATATGCAGAGTGTTAATCCTGTGGCTGCCGTTCTGCCGCTTGAGATTGCCAAATCAGTCGAAAGCCTGATAATTCTGAGAGCCGGCCTTAAAATTGAATCTATGCCGAGAATAAGATTTTTTACCCTGTCGCCAAAGCCGGTTAACGATTACGCCCCAGGTCTGAAGACACTGCTGCTCTGCGCCATGGACGAATACAGCGACAAATTGAGCATGGTTTTTTCAGAACTCAGGCAGCAGAAAATTCAGGTTACCGACGTTCACAGTGTCGAATTTTATGGTAAGCCTTTTAACAGCATCGTTGCCATCGAAATGATCCTGCCAGAGAGTGAAGCGAAATTCAAAGAAGCGGTAGCCAGAATTGAGTCTGCCAGCCTGCTTCTCAAAATCTGCGGCTATTTTCCGGTTTTTCGCGAATAAATCATGAAGATTGTCATTTCGGGCGGTACTGAGATCGGGCTGCTGTTTGCAAAAGTTCTCGCCGACAAAAACGATCTGCACGTCATCGAAAGCAATCCAGAAGCGATAAAAAAGCTCGAACAACTTGACCTGCAGGTTGTTGACGGTAACCCAACCGCTCTTTCGGTTTTGCAGGAAGCGAGAATAGAGCATGCCGACGCTTTTATCGCCTGTGCCCATTCAGATGAAGTGAACGTCATTTCATGTCTTGCCGTAAAACAGATGAGCAAGGCCCGCACCTTCTGCTTCGTCAATCGCGCGCATTATTTCGAAACCTTTGCTGGCGAGCTTGGCGAAGAATTGATAATCGACCGCATCATCTGGCCAGAAATGCTGCTGGGTGAGTATATCGCGCAGATTATCACCGTTCCTGGAGCCATCGATGTCAAGATTTTCGAGAGTGAAGATCTTAAACTGCTCGAATTCAGACTTAAGTCCGGTGACGCCGCCATCGGCAAACATCTCAAGGATCTCAATATTCCAACCGGAGCTCTTGCCGTTGCGTTGTTTCGTGAAGAACACGTTGTTATTCCGGGAGGTATGACGAAGCTGGCAGAAGGTGACAAGATCATCTTCATCGGGCACGAAGCCAGCATGCGCAAGGTTGAGCAGCGCTTCAACCCGGCGCCTGGGCGCAAAAATCAGAACGTCGTCATCGTTGGTGGCGGCAATGTCGGCTTCATTCTGGCAAAAGCTCTTGAAATGAGCGGTAATGTCAAAGTTCGTCTGATCGAATCTTCGATGAAGCAGTGCGAAAGCCTGGCAGACCGCCTGAGCGACAAGGTTCTGATTCTCAATGCCGATGGCACCGATCCAAACTTTTTGCGGGCTCAGCAGGTCGCCAACTGCGACTGTCTGGTAACACTGACCGGTAACGATGAACGCAACCTTTTTGTATCCATGCATGCCAAGCAGTTGAATGCCAAAAAAGTCATCACCCGTGCCCACAATGTCGATAATATCGATTTTTTCGAAAAACTGGGGGTCGATGTCGCGCTAAGCTCTCAGTTCATTGCTGTTCAGAGCGTTAACCGGCAGATTCTCGACGAGAGCGTCGATGTCTTTACGATTTTCGAGAAGGGTAAGGCTGAAATTCGTGAGGTTTCGGTTCCGGCGCATTTTCCGCCGACTAAACTCATGGATCTGAAACTGCCGGAAGGTGTCATCATTGCAGCAATCCGCCGTGGCGGCCGTACCATGGTGCCCTGCGGTCAGGATAAAATCAAAGGCAAAGACAACTTGCGCGTATTCTGCGCTTCTGACCGTGGCGAGACTCTGCTTAATTTTCTGCAGGAATACACTGAAGCGGCTGAAATGGCTGAAGAAGAAGCAGATTCATGATCCGGTTTCGCATAGTCTTTTCGGTTGTTGGCATTATCGTGCAGGGTTTTGCAGCGCTGATGCTGGTTCCGTTGCTTGCGGCGCTCCTGGCAAAACAGTATGATTCTGCCGGCATGTTCGTGTTGTGCAGCTTGATCGGCCTGATTAGTGGACAACTTGCCTGGCGGTGTCATAAGGAAAAGAACTTCGACGATCTGACTCGCGTAGAAGGCATGGCGGCGGTAGCTTTCAGCTGGATGGGAGTTGCTCTTGTCGGCGCTTTTCCTTATCTTGGCTTCGGCATAGGTTTTATCGATGCTCTTTTCGAGTCTATGAGCGGGTTTACTACTACCGGTGCAACCATTCTCAAAGACTTTTCTATTCTCAACAGTTCGATGTTTTTTTATCGCAGCTACACTCAATGGCTGGGCGGCATGGGGATTCTCGTTCTGTTTGTCGCGGTTCTGCCGCATCTGGCCATTTCTGGCCGTCAGCTTTTTTTCGCCGAGACTTCGTCAGCCAGCAAAGAAAAACTTACGCCGCGTGTCAGTGATACCGCCCGCCGTCTCTGGGGCTGGTATTTTTTTCTGACAGTTCTGCAGTCGGTCATTCTGTTCGGTCTCGGCATGCCGCTGAATGACTCTATCGCAAACTCCTTTTCATCGATGGCAGCCGGTGGTTTTTCGCCGAATCCCGAGAGTATCATGGGCTATAAAAATCCTGGCGCGGAATGGGTTATCATTATTTTCATGTTTCTGGCTGGCGCCAACTTTACCTTGCAGGTTAAAGGAATCAGGGGCAACTTCGGTTCGTTTTTCAAAAATCCGGAACTTCGCCTTTATGTGCTGATTATCGCAGTTGCCACTATTCTGCTGTCTTTGAATCTTTACGCTGCCAATTGCGAAGCTGGAATGTTCTGCACCTTGCGCACAGCTCTGTTTCAGAATATCAGTATACTGACTACGACAGGCGCTGCCACTGTTGATTTTGAATTGTGGTCTGACGGCGCCAAGGTTATTCTGCTCGTTCTGATGTTCATTGGTGGCTGTTCGGGCTCGGCCGGTGGCGGCATCAAGGTCGTGCGTCTGCTGCTCATGCTGCGTTATCTTGGTTGCGTTCTGCTTAAAGCAATTCATCCCAGCGCCGTCATAACCATCAAGCTTGAAAAGAGGATTTTCAAGGAATCTGAAATACAGCCGATTTTTTCTTTTGTCGCTTTGTATCTTGCTTTTTTCGCCGTTGGCGGCACCATTACTGCTTTGCTTGAGAACAATCTGATTGTCGGTTACACCGGTGCCATTGCTACACTTGGCAATATTGGTCCGGGCTTTGGTTCTATTGGCCCGATGGGCAGCTTTGCTGACCTGCACTGGCTCACCCGCTGCATCTATATTTTTCTGATGTGGGCTGGTCGCCTCGAAATTATGGCAGTTGCCGTCTTTCTGCGTCTTGAAACCTGGAGAGATTCGCGCTGGTAGATAAGCCTTCAAGGAGAGTATAAGCATGCAGCAACATGTTATACATGAATTTCAATCACTTTCTGAACACGGCTTTAACCCGGCAAAATTTCTCGTACTTGCTGCAATTGCCTGTGTTGTTCTGATCACCGCTTTTTATCATGAATACATGACAGCTCCGGTCAGTTTCTGGAACCTGCAGAAAATGGTTGCTGCAGACAAGGTAGAAGTCACGAATGTGCTGGCGACTGCGCCGAAATTGTCTGAACAGCAAAAAAAAATACTGCTGGGCATTGCAGTGACTAACAGTTCTGTAGATACGCTGAGGTTTCTTCTGGCGCAGCCAATGTTCGCAAGCCCCTCACTGCTGGCCGGCGCCCGTGACATGGCTGTAAGGTCGCTGCGGCCTGATATGCTGCCGTTGCTGCTTACTCAGGCGCCGCCCGATAATCAGTCACAATGGGCGGCTCAGAGCTTTTCGGAGGCGGTTGTCAACAACGGAAATTTTTTGAGCGATCCCGAAGAAGAGACCCGGCGTGTTCTGGTGACTCGCCAGTTGATCGAACTTGGTGCACTCGACCTGGTCTATCAGCAGGAATTGCTTGAGATGCAGAATAAGACGCCCTTTCCGAAAATGCGAGCTTTGTTGAACGATCATTTTACCGCTGCCAGAAAACCGGAGCCACCTGTTGCTTCAGGAGCTGAACCTCTCGCCGAAATGCCTGAAGCGCCTGCTGAAATGCCTGAGGCCCCAGTTGAAATGCCCGAGGTGGCACCATGAATATTTCATCAAGTGCAAGAATAATACTGGCTATTCTCGGTATCGTTCTCATTACTGTTGCCGCTATTTTCGGAATGCAGTTTGTCGAGATGTTAAGCGGTAGTATCAGCGATACTTCTGCAATATCACCGGCGCAGGCGCCTGTTGTCGTGTTGTCGCTTTTTGGCTTTGCCACAATGCTGCTTTCGTTACTCTTTCCGGATGAAAGCTGGCAGAGGGGTGCGCAGGCAGGTAGCCTGTCACTGCTGTTAATGTTGTATCCGACATTCAGGGCATATACTGGTAGTCTTGAACATGCAACCGGTTTTACATTCGACAACTTATCGCTGGTATTACTTATTGCCGGTTTTGTCGTGCTTCTATGGGCGGCTCTGGCAAAACCGCGTCCGGGTTCAGGCGGCTTTTTGTGTGGCTTCATCGCCGGTCTGATTCCGGTATCCGGGCTCAGCGTTGCATGGGTTGGCATAGCGGGCGTTCACGGCATCTATCTTGGCCTGCTGTCTTTGCCTTACCCGAGACTGGCGGATTGTATGACAGCGCTGATGGATTCATTCACCTTCACTATTGTCGTGATGGCCTGTTTTATGTTCGTTCCGGTTCTGCTCGGGCTGCTAAGCTTTTTGCGCAGCAGGCTGGGTGTGGCTGGGGCATCGGCAGTGCGTTTCCCTGAAAAAGGCTGGCCCGCTGTTCTGTTCGACATGTCGCTGGTTGCTTACCTGAGTATGACTGTTCTGCGGCCGGCAATTTCAATGAGTCTGGATTCATGGATGCGGACGGCTGAAACCATTGGTTACGTGCCAAGGTTTGCGCCGGCTCAGGCCATTCTGTTTTTTTCGATTGCTCCTTTTCTGGTTTTAAGCGGTATTATCTGGGCGGCCTTCGTTGCCACGCCCGGCTGGCGAAGTGGCGAAAACAAGCTGAACGCGATGATGACCGGCGTTAATATTCTGATTGCCGGCTTACTACCCCTGATTCTATATAATACCCTGATGGCGTATGAAATCCTTCTGATTCTTATGGGCAGCACAATTCTGCTGCTGGCCAGATCTGGCGATTCAGGTCAAGGTGGCACAATGCAGGGGGCATCTGCCGATGGAATCGCGACGCGGTTGACGATTGCCGGAAATGTTGTTGCTGTGCTGATGACGCCTCTGATAGCCAGCGCGCTGATAGTTGGCATTGGCTATGTAACTCTGATCAGTTATTGCACGCTTGGCGATGGCAGCTTGAGTTTTGCCGAACTTCGCAAAATGAGCGGAATCGAGGGTGTCTGGGCGCTTACCGCAAGTTTTCATGTGGCCGTCTGCTTTGCCATGATTGCTCTATATGCTTTGAACACAGCCTGGAAAAGCCTGTATGCCCGTATGTTCAGTTCAGATAAAGTTGCTCAGTAAAAGGGTTATTCTGGTTTTTCGATCCAGCCTCCACCGAGCAGTTGTGAATTTTTATAGATAGCGAGGCGTTGGCCGGGAGTCACTGCTGCCAGAGGTTTGTGCAGTTCGACCAGTGCCTTGTCGCCCTGTCTGCGAACAGTGGCTGGCTGCAGCGGCTGGCGGTATCTCGTCTGAATTTCACAGTCGAGACTGTCATGTTCGAAGTCGAGCCAGTTCATGCCATGCGCTGAAAAGCTGTCGCAGAGCAGGCGGTCCGGGTCGGTGCTGACGGTGATGCGGCCGGTTTTTGCGTCGATATCGGTTACATAAGCAGGTTTGCCGAGTGCGATTCCGAGCTTTTTGCGCTGCCCGATCGTAAAGAATTCTATACCTTCGTGTTTGCCAAGCACAGTGCCATTCTCGTCGACAAACAGGCCTTTGTGTGGTCTGGCGTTGAAATGCCGGCATAGAGTAAGCGCAAAAGTTTCACCTTTGTAGCCGAAGCAGGCGTCCTGGCTTTCCTGCTTTTTTGCATTGGGCAGGCCGAGTTTTTCGGCCATGGCTCTGACTTCGGGCTTGTTCATTTCGCCGAGCGGCATGTGGCAGAAGTTCAGCTGCTTCTGAGTCAGAGCCGAAAGAAAATAGGTCTGGTCTTTTTCGGTGTCGCTGCCTTTAAAAAGTCTGGCTTTTTCAGGGATGTCGCGGTTGATTACGGCATAGTGCCCGGTGATGATGCCGCTGGCCCCGGTTTCTTCGGCAAACCGCTCGAGTACCGGCCCGAATTTAAGGTAATGGTTGCACAAAACGCAGGGATTGGGCGTACGACCGGCCTGGTACTCGTCGAGAGCATATTTGAGAATTTTGTCGGCAAAATCTTCCCGTACCGAGATAAAACGGTGTGTGATACCGAGTTTTTCGGCAACCTGCCGGGCCTGAATATTGTCGTCGAGGCCGCAGCATGATTTGGTTTTTTCGCGACTGTTATCGCAGGTTTTCATTTTGAGAGTCACGCCGATGACCTGATAGCCGCGCTCGAGATAAATTGCTGCCGCGACCGAAGAATCGACGCCGCCGCTCATTGCTGCGATTAATATTTTTGTTTTGCCGGTCATATTGTTACCATCAGACATTATTACAGGCGTCAGCATACCCGATTAACGGCAAAAATGCAAAAACAGAAGAGCGATCCGCAGATTTTACAGATTCCCGCAGATTAAATTTTAGCAATCTATCGAAGGCGGCTAAAAAAAAGAATCCGGGGTTATACCCGGACTGAAAAATAAGGAGGCAAACAAATCCATGCAGTTTTTCGACCTCAAATGAGGTTTTGTTAACGATTATTTTTACAACATCAGCGGACAAAGACAAACAAACTCAGGTGCCCGTCATCTTTGTCGTATCAGTTAAAACGCCAACAGATCGAAAAAAGTTATGGTCAGTTTTTCTGATCGTCTCTTTCGACGGTAACTTCGCTGGTGATCGACTTATAATCTTCTTCTGATCTTATGTAGTTCTGTTCTGAAAACGTCATGTCGAAACTGCTTTTTGACTTGACGCTGCGCGGCCAGCCATCTTTGAGACTGATCAACATGCTGCCTTCGCGCAGAAGTTTAACATCGACTTTGACCTTGTTGCCCTGTTGCATGGCATGATCGGCTTCAGCAATGAATTTGAAGGCAATTTCAGCTTCTTTGCCATCGTTATGTAAGCGTTTGAGAGTATATTCGCCGGTAATGTCGACATCATAAGGTGCCTGGTGAAAATCGACGGCCAACGGCTGAATAAATCTGCGCTGCCATGAATCGCCGACTTTGACCGGATTTTCCGGGTAATATACCAGGTCGTGCTGATAATACATCTTGTGCTCTTCAGGCACATTTTCGATGCTGGTCACTACGCCGAGATGGTTTCTGCCCACGGTTATCGGCGTCTGACGACTGCCAAGACCGCTGACCCACAGCAGCTGTTCAAGCACTGATTCATTCATACCCTGATTTGGCTGGCCAGGCAGGTAATAGTCAAGAGCAGCGCTGGCTATCTGAGATTCGGTGCTGATGTTGCCTTTGTCGGCATTGTGAAGCAGACGGACTTTCTGACTTACATTGAGTCTGAAATATGTGTCAATAGCCGGCATAAACAGCATCTGCATGCGGCTTTTGGCATGAACTTCAAGCGCTATTTCGAATCTGCCTGCTTCAGGCGTGGCAAGGCGCAGCAGATAAGACTCCGGCTCAGCGCTGACGCCGCTGGTTAACAGCAAAAGACAAATAACAACAAAGCCAAACATACCGCGCATTTTCATCGAGGTTTCCTCCAGCTGCAGGGTGAACTTTCTCAAAAAGATTCTAGCACATTGGTTCATTGCCTTCCTGCATTTTTTGTTCGCTGTAAAAACGCTGAATTTGCTATACAGCCGGGCAGGTAGTCTGTATCATGTTATCTGTCTGGATTGGCCCTGAGCTAAGAAGATACTTGAACATTCGTTATATATTCGTGCTCAGTGTGGCGGTAATCGTAATCGTAATCGAAACTCGATAACCTTCTCGATTCCGATCACGAGCACGATTTGCCGGCACCTTCGGCTTAGTCTGGTGGCATTCTTATCTGTCTGTGTATTATAAAGTTTGCGGAGATCTTTTTTTGCCTCTGTCACGTAAAATTGCGATTCTTCTGACGGCAGTATGCATATACGGCTTCTTTTACCTCGACTGGTACTGGTCGACTCCGCTTGGCATGACGCCGGTTCTCGATGGCGCCGAAAACATTGCACTCGCCGAAATGATCTATCGGGGAACTTTGCCGGCGGAACCATTTTATCGTGCCATGCTTTATCCGTTTATGCTGGCGCTTTTGCGCTTTGCCGGAGTCGGATCTGACGTAATGATGCTGGCGGCCGGCGTGCTTGGCATGCTGTTTCACGTTCTGACGACGTTGCTGGTCGCACGCACTGCCTTTATCCTCTGGAAAACCGAAACGGCATGCCTGCTTGGTGGCCTGCTGTATGGTTTTTATCCGGTCGCCATATATTTTGCCGCTGAGCCGCTCGACATAACAGCTGCAGCTTTCTTTTTATCGCTTGGTTTGTATTTGTATGTTGCATATTCGTCTGGAAACTCGCCAGCTTCCGGACTGACATCAGGACTGGTAATCGGCATTGGTGGCCTTGTTCGGGCCAATGTTCTGGCGGTGGCCGGCCTGTTTGTGGCCGACATGCTCAGACGTGGGTCGCGACAAAAACCTTTTCTTGCAATATCTGCCGTCATTCTGATGACGGTTGCCGGTGGTCTGGCCGGCTGGTGGAACTCTGGCGAGTTCAGGCTGATGCCATGGCAGGGTGCGTTCGTGTTTTATTCGGCCAATTCAGCCGCTGCCAACGGCAAATATTTCAACCACACGATTTTGTTGCCTGATCGCGATCTCAGCTACAACCCGGCCCGGCTTGAATCAGAAATACTATATTACAAAGAAACCGGCGCCAGCGAAACCTTTTCTATCAACGACTTCAACCGGTTCTGGCAGAACAAGGCCCTGCTTCACATTGTCGAGAATCCTGGTCAGTGGCTGGGTCTGCAGTTTCGCAAGCTGTATTATCTGTTGAACAACTTTGAGCAGTATAACAACAAGACCTATGCTTTTCATCGCGCCATGTCGCCATTGCTGCGCTACAACCCTCTCTGTTGGGGACTTTTACTTATCGTTGCAGTGATTGCACTTATCAATGCTGGCAGTCTGAATTCTGAATTGAAAAAAGTTCTGCTGGCACTGGCTTTGCTGGCGACCGGGACCCTGGCTTTTTTTGTCAGCGCCCGGTTCCGGTTATTGCTGGTGCCGCTGCTGGCCGCAATTGCGCCAGGAATGCTGCAGCTGCAGCTCACTGACCGGCGCCGGCTGCTCAAAAATCTTGCCGTGGCGGTGGTTGTCGCTCTCATCAGCTTTTCGACTCTATGGGGAGCAGCCGACATGTCGACAGTTAATTCAGATCGCATGCTGCTGGCACATGCCTGCGCCCGTCTGTTCGACTTCGATGGTCAGGTTTACTGGGCAGATCAGGTGTTGCGCGAAATGCCCGATCATCTCTATGCCGTTCGCGTCAAGGTGGCAGGCTTCACGAATCTCGCCCTGTCAGGAAAGAGAAGCGAAGACAGCGACTGGCAGCAGGTCGAAAAAGAATTGAAATGGCTGCATGATCGCGATCTGGTTTTTCCTGATACAGCTTTTCTTTCGGGATGCTATTCTCTGAAAATTCTCGGCGACCGCGAAAAAGCCGGGCAGATCTGGCAGCAGGCTCTTAATGATTATCCCGAAAAGGAACTCTATCTGGCAGCATTGATTTATTCAGGATTCAGGGCCTTGTCGATTTCGCTTGACTGCAGGCCCGGCTCACTGCTCTGGTATCTCAAGATTAGAGATGGCCTGCTGCCGAACGAAGCACCCGAAAAATTCAAACAGATGCACCGCGCCGCCCGCTTTTTTTTCGGCGACCACTAATTTGCGCAAAACCACCCATGTAGCAAGCTGCAAACTTGCTATTCCAATCTGGAATAGCAAATATAGTTGATTTCCCAAAACCGTTTTGACAGTGCGAAATTTTGAGGTCACAAATTGTGATCTCAAAACTGCAAAATGCGATTACCAGAATTTTTAATCACTGAAACCTGAAAAAGCTACACGCTGTGTAGCGAATCTGTTTTCAGATTCAGAATAAACCATTGCAGGATTTGGGTTCATGCTGTTAGAATGCTGAACAATAGAACAGCGGAGCGGGCTGGCACAGGGGAATGCCAAGGCGAGAGTGTCTGTGTGCCAGTCAGATAAGGAATAATAATGGCAAAGCGACAGGCAAAGAAGGCTAACGGGGAATCTACCGCCAATATCGGTTTTGAGGCCAAGCTCTGGCTGGCTGCCGACAAATTACGCAATAACATGGACGCGGCTGAATACAAGCACGTCGTGCTCGGTCTGATATTTTTGAAGTATATCTCAGATTCATTTGAGGAAATGCATGCGAAGCTGCTTGCCGGCGAGGGAGATTATGCCGGTGCCGACCCGGAAGACGCCGACGAGTATCGTGCCGAAAATGTTTTCTGGGTACCGAAAGAGGCACGCTGGTCGTTTCTGCAGGCCAATGCCAAACAGCCGACTATCGGAAAGACCGTCGATGATGCCATGGTTGCCATCGAGCGCGATAACCCGAGATTGAAGGGCGTGCTGCCGAAAGACTATGCCCGGCCTGCTCTCGATAAGCACCGGCTCGGCGAGCTGATCGATCTTATCGGAACCATCGGCCTCGGCGATGCCGCCAATCGCTCGAAAGACGTGCTCGGTCGCGTATATGAATATTTTCTAACGCAGTTTGCCAGCGCCGAAGGCAAGAACGGCGGCCAGTTTTATACACCGTCATGCATTGTCAGATTACTTGTCGAAATGCTCGGACCCTACAAAGGCCGCGTTTATGATCCCTGCTGTGGCTCTGGCGGCATGTTCGTGCAATCTGAAAAGTTCGTCGTCGAACACGGCGGCCGCATCGGCGATATCAGCATCTACGGCCAGGAAAGCAACGCTACTACACGTCGCCTGGCGATAATGAATCTGGCGATCCGTGGCATAGAGGCCGACTTTGGCCCGGAACACGCCGATACTTTCAGGCGCGATCTGCATAAAGATCTCAAGGCGCATTTCGTGCTGGCTAATCCGCCGTTCAACGATTCAGACTGGCATCGTGTCGATGACGACGTTCGCTGGAAATACGGCACTCCGCCAAAGGGTAATGCCAACTATGCCTGGGTGCAGCATTTCATACATCATCTGGCTCCTGATGGCATGGCCGGGTTCGTTCTCGCCAACGGTAGCATGTCATCGAATCAGTCTGGTGAAGGTGATATCAGGAAGGCGATTGTCGAAGCTGATCTCGTCGACTGCATGGTCGCGCTGCCGGGTCAGCTGTTTTACAGCACGCAGATTCCTGTGTGTCTGTGGTTTTTAACGAAAAATAAGAATAACGGCCATTATCGCAGCCGAAGTCGTGAAACTCTTTTTATCGATGCCCGCAAGATGGGCACGCTCATTGACCGCGTTCACCGCGAGCTGACTGACGATGATATCAGTAAAATCGTATCGACATACCAGGCCTGGAGAGGCGAAAAAGCTACCAGCAAATATGAAGACATAGCCGGGTTCTGCAAGTCAGCCAAAACAGACGAAATCGCAGGTCATGGATATGTTCTCACCCCTGGCCGCTATGTTGGCGCTGAAGAAGTCGAATCTGACGGTGAGCCCTTTGAAGAAAAAATGTCCCGCCTTGTCACTGAGTTGAACGCCCAGTTCTCAGAGTCAGCGAAGCTTGAGCTGTCAATCAAAGCCAACTTGAAAGGCCTTGGCTATGAGTGACGGATATCCTATTTGCCGACTGGGGACAGTGGCATCAGTTCAAGGTGGGTTTGCTTTCAAAAGCGACGATTTTACAGAGACCGGTATACCTGTTTTGAAAATCAAAAACGTCTGTCGGAGAGAAGTGGACACAGCTGCGCCCTCCTATGTTGATAAGTCGGTCGCAAAGAATTGTACCCGTTATTTTTGTAAGACTGGTGATCTGCTGATTTCTATGACTGGATCGGGACCACAAGCCCCGAACTCTGTTGTTGGGCGAGTTGCTAGATTCACAGGACCAAGCGACAAATACTTGATAAACCAACGCGTGGGGCGTTTTATGAACAAAGCGCCAAACAAGCTCGACCAAAGATATCTTTTCTATGTCCTAGCTCAAGATGATACTCTTTGGAAACTAGTTGCTATTTCGACTGGAAGCGCTAATCAGGCAAATATCAGCGGCTCGCAAATTGAGAGCCTTGAAATCCCTCTCCCACCTCTCTCCGAGCAGAAGGCGATTGCGCATGTGCTGGGGACGCTGGATGATAAGATCGAGTTGAATCGGAAGATGAATGTGACGCTCGAAGCGATGGCGCGGGCGTTGTTCAAGAGCTGGTTTGTCGATTTCGACCCGGTCAGGGCCAAACTCGACGGCCGCCAGCCCGCCGGCATGGACTCCGACACCGCCGCCCTGTTCCCTTCCGAATTCCAGGAATCCGACCTCGGCCCCATCCCGAGAGGGTGGAAATTGGATGTATTGGCCTCAGCTTTTAATCTAACCATGGGGCAGTCACCACCCGGCACGACGTATAACGAAAGCGGAGATGGCTTACCTTTCTACCAGGGTCGAACCGATTTTGGATTCCGCTTTCCAACGCGCAGAATTTACTGCACCGCTCCAACTCGTTATGCAAAGCCAGGAGACACACTCGTTAGTGTTCGTGCGCCTGTTGGCGATATTAATATGGCGCATGAGGTATGTTGTATTGGTAGAGGTATTGCGGCCGTCAGTCACAAAAAGGGAGCAGTCTCATTCACATATTATGCTATGTCAAATTTATCTTCAGAGTTTGCTAGATATGAGGCAGAAGGCACAGTATTCGGCTCTATCAATAAGCAGAACTTTGAAAATCTAACTTTTGTGAACCCGTCAACAAATGTTGTCGAAAGCTATGAAGAGCAGGCCAGAGTATTTGACGGGCAGATAAGCAACCTTGAGAAACAGATTCGAACCTTAGCCAATTTGCGCGACACACTGTTACCAAAACTGCTGAGTGGTGAACTGAGCGTGCCGGAGGCTATGAAAGAGGTTGCCAGAGTATGAAAAGACCGTATTCGATCAAGATATTCCTGCCTGGTGGCGATCCTGACGGATTGCGCACTATCGAGAAATCGAATTGGAGCGGTGCGGGGATTGTGATTCCGAGAGCTCTGATGGCGGAAGCCCGGCAGCGCCGTGAAGTTTCACGCACCGGTGTTTATATTCTGGTCGGCCCAGCCGAAGAGTCAGGCCTGCAACGCATTTATGTCGGCGAAGGCGATCCGATAAAGCCGCGACTTGAACAGCACGCCGCGAAGAAAGACTTCTGGACCAGCTGCATCGCATTTACCAGCAAAGATGAAAATCTGAATAAGGCCCACGTTCAGTATCTTGAATCGCGACTGGTCGATCTGGCTACCAAAGCAAAGAGATGCCTGCTCGATAACAGTAATGTTCCGGCGTTGCCTTCATTATCAGAATCTGATGCCGCCGATGCCGAAGGTTTCCTTTCCGAGATTCTGCTCTGCTGCCCGCTGCTGGGCCTGAGCGTATTTTCCGCCGTCGCAAGCTCGCCGAAGGGCGGTAAGACTCTGTATCTGTCAGGAAAAGGCATAAAGGCCGAAGGGCTGGAAACTTCGGAAGGCTTCGTAGTTAAATCTGACAGCGGATCTTCGAAAAGCGAATCACAGTCCTGCAGCCATTATATAAGAGTATTAAGAGCAGCTTTGCTCGAAAACGGTGTATTGAAGGCCGCAGGCGATAATTATGTATTTACTCAGGACTACCTCTTTAATTCACCCTCAACCGCTGCCGGTGTAGTGCTGGGCAGATCCGCAAATGGCCGCACGGAATGGAAGACAAAGAACGGTAAAACGCTGAAAGAAATTCAGGAAGCCCAGGCCCAGGAATGACTTGAGGAAACTTATCTGTTAATATGCTGGCAATAAAAGATGAAAGAGCCTGCCGAGGAACTTGAAATGATTCAGATTCAATCGATTGCAGATCTTGAGCTACTTCGGGAAACAGTGGACCTGGAGTGTAAACTTGCTGCCGGGAGATATGGTCGTGGAGCTCTTCCTAATGATTTCTGGCCGACTTACAGCGCTTTCGCCAACGCCAGAGGTGGTGTTGTCATACTCGGTGTCAGCGAAAAAGACCATAAGTTTTGTGTAGAGGGTATTCATGATGCAGATAAAGTGCGCCGTGAACTCTTTGACTTGCTCAATAACCGCGAGAAAGTCAGCTGCAATCTTCTAAACGATAGCAACGTCAGCTCAAACGCAATCGACGGAAAGACCATTCTTATAATTGATATTCCTCGTGCCAGTCGTAAGGATCGGCCGGTTCATCTGACCACAAATCCAATGTCTGGTCATACTTTCCTTCGGCTCAACGATGGCGATCGAAAACTGTCCGATGAAGAAGTCAAACGCATGCTGGCAGAGCAGATAGAAGACAGCCGTGATAATCGCCTGTTGCCAGGATATAATTTTGACGACATCTGCATGGATACTTTCCGTGCATATCGACAACTCTTTGCAAACCGTAACCCGGAACATCAATGGAATACCTGCGATGATACCGAATTCCTCAGGCAACTGGGTGGTTGGCGAAAAGACCGTGAAAGCGGCGAAAGCGGCCTTACAATCGCAGGCCTGCTGATGTTCGGCTGGATGGCTTCAATTCAGGAAGCTCTTCCCAATTACATGCTCGATTATCAGGAGCGACCGGAAGCAAAAACTGAAATGCGATGGGTAGACCGGTTGACGCTCGACGGAAAATGGTCAGGTAATCTATATGATTTTTATCGTCGTGCGTATCTGAAATTGACCGCAGATCTGAAAGTGCCTTTTGCGCTGGAAAGGGGCGAACGGAAAGACGAAACCCCCGTTCATGTAGCCTTACGCGAAGCTCTGGCAAACACACTGGTTCATGCTGATTATTCTGATCGTGCCTCTATTCTTGTAGTAAAGCGGCCCGATATGTTTGGCTTTCGCAATCCCGGACTCATGCGAATTCCACCGGAAGTGGCAATTCGTGGTGGTGAGCACGACTGTCGCAATCGGACACTGCATAAGATGTTCCGGCTGATCGGTGTTGGTGAACAGGCCGGGTCGGGTCTTCCCAAGATTTATGGAGGATGGGCCAGACAGCACTGGCGCGCGCCGGCGCTGTATGAACGGGTCGAGCCATATAATCAGACATTGCTTGAGCTTCGCATGATAGACCTGCTCCCAGAGAGTATCGTTTCCGATCTGCGGGAGACGTTCGGTCCCCGTTTCGACTCTATTGATAAAAATGGCAGACTGACGCTGGCCGCAGCAGCTTCCGAGAAGGTTGTCACACATTCCAGACTTCTGGAAATGACCGGCCTGCATCCTTTCGATGGAACCAGACTTCTGCAGACACTCGTACGAGATGGCTTTCTTGAGGTTCATAACCCTGGCCGTGGTGCAGTCTATTGTCTTTATGGAGCTGGGCTCCCCAAACCTGAGGAAGTTTTTGGGCCGAGCTCCGAACATTTAGGTCCGGGCTCCGAACATTTAGCGCCGAGCTCCGAACATTTGGGATCGAGCTCCGAACATTTAGTGCCGAGCTCCGAACATTTAGCGCCGAGCTCCGAACATTTGCAAAAATCTTGCGACCAAAAGTCAGGCGAAATGCCTGATAGAAATCGACGAGATGACAACGGTCGTCTGCTAAGCGATCAATTGGACGCCCCAGTAATAGATTCTCTTGAAACATTAACCTCAGAACTTCTGTCGGATTTAAGAAAAATGGCGGCAGAACCAGTAAAACATAGACGGGTTTCTCAGGAAGCTATGAGGAATGCTATTTTGAGCCTGTGCAACGAACATTACATCACGTTGAACTGTCTGGCCGGGCTTTTGAACCGTGAACCAAACGCTCTCAGACAACAACATCTCAAGCCGATGGCCAGAGAGGGGTTGCTGCGCCTTGCTTTTCCAACCGTACCGACCCATTTGATGCAGGCATATCGGGCAAATAAATGACATTCAACGAATCGACAGTCGAACAGGCGGCGATGACCTGGTTCTCGGAACTGGGTTATGCGACGTCATACGGCCCGGAATGCGCACCTGTCGAATCGGGGTCCGAAAGAGAATCTTATAAAGATGTCATTCTTTATGAACGGCTGCGCAAAGCTATCGACCGGTTGAATCAGCAGATTCCGGCGGCTGCCAGAGAAGATGCTTTCAGCAAGGTCTGCCACCAGGTCAGCCCGTCGCTGGTTCAGAATAACCGCCGCTTCCATGGCATGTTACGTGATGGTGTCGAGATCGAGTATAAACGACCGGACGGCAGTATCGCCGGTGACCGTGTCAGGCTCGTTTCTTTCGACAGTCACAAAGACAACGACTGGCTGGCAATGAACCAGTTTACCGTCGTCGAAGGCCAGCATAACCGACGGCCAGATATTGTCGTGTTTCTCAATGGCCTGCCGCTGGCAGTAATAGAACTTAAAAATGCCGCCGACGAGAACGCGACTATATGGTCGGCCTACCAGCAGCTGCAGACATACAAGGCGCAGATCGGTTCGCTGATGCACTATAACGAATTGCTTGTCGTTTCCGATGGTCTGCAGGCACGTATCGGTTCTCTGACCGCAAGTCAGGAATGGTTCAAGGTCTGGCGTGCCGTTGGCGAAGATATCGAAGCGCAGCAGATTTCGCTCGAACTCGAAACGATGATCAGGGAAGTCTTCGACCAACAGCGCTTTCTTGAACTGCTGCAGCATTTTATCGTTTTCGAAGAAGACGCCGACAGCGACCGGCTGAACAAGATCATTGCCGGGTATCATCAGTTCCATGCCGTTAACATGGCGGTGCAGGAAACAATCAGAGCCAGCAACATGATTGACAATACCTTCCGGGAAGAGGCCGGCACTTACTGGGCCGGGCCAATGCAGAGCGGAAAGCGAGGCGACCGGCGCGCCGGCGTGGTCTGGCATACCCAAGGTTCGGGCAAAAGCTTTTCGATGCTGTTCTACGCCGCCAGAATAATTAGACACCCGGCCATGCAGAACCCGACTATCGTCGTGCTGACCGATCGTAACGACCTCGATGACCAGCTGTTCGGGCAGTTTCAGCGCTGCCATGAAATATTGCACCAGATGCCGGTTCAGGCCGAATCGGTCGAACATCTGCGAACTTTACTGAAAGTCGCCAGCGGCGGTGTGATTTTTACGACGATCCAGAAATTCATGCCGGAAGTACGCGGCTGCAGAGTAAATTTGCTTTCAGACCGGCAGAATGTTGTCGTTATCGCCGATGAAGCACACAGAAGCCAGTATGATCTGATAGACGGCCTGGCCCGCAATCTGCGCGACGCCCTTCCGAATGCTTCTTTTATCGGATTTACCGGCACGCCGATCGAGCAGACCGATGCCAATACCCGGGCGATATTCGGTGATTACATAAGTATCTACGATATTCAACGCGCTGTCGCCGATGGCGCGACCGTGCCGATCTATTATGAGAGCCGCATTGCCAGACTTTCGCTGAACGCTGCCGAGCTGCCGCATATCGACGAAGAGTTCGAAGAGATCACCGAAGGCGAAGAAGACGAGAAAAAGCAGCAGCTTAAATCGAAGTGGGCGGCGCTGGAAGCTCTGGTCGGCGACCCGAAGCGCATTGCCCTGATTGCGCGCGATATCGTCGAGCATTTTGAGCGCCGGCTCGAAGCCATGGACGGCAAAGCCATGATCGTCTGCATGAGCCGCCGTATCTGTGTCGATCTGCACAATGCAATTATTAAATTACGGCCGGACTGGGCCGGCGATTCTGAAGACGACAGCGAAGCCGAACGTAAAAAGGCCTGTGTCGTTAAGATCGTCATGACCGGCAGTGCCGACGATGGCCCGGAATGGCAACAGCATATCCGTAATAAACTGCGACGTCGGGCGCTGGCGAATCGTTTCAAAGACAGCAAGGACCCGTTCAGAATCGTCATCGTGCGTGATATGTGGCTGACCGGTTTCGATGCGCCGTGCCTGCATACCATGTATGCCGACAAGCCGATGCGCGGGCATGGCCTGATGCAGGCGATAGCTCGTGTAAATCGTGTGTTTCGCGACAAACCGGGTGGCCTGATCGTCGATTATCTCGGCCTGGCCGATCAGCTCAAGCATGCCCTGGCGAATTACACGCAGAGCGGCGGTAAGGGCTCGCCCAATGATTATCTTGAGCAGTCTGTCGCGGTCATGCAGGAAAAGTATCAGATTGCCTGCGATATGCTGCACGGTTTCGACTGGAGCGCCTGGGTCAGCGGAACCCCAGCACAGAAGCTTGCACTGCTGCCTGCCGGTCAGGAACATATTCTGCAGCAGGAAAACGGCAAGCAGCGTTTCGTTAAAACGATAACCGACCTGTCGCGGGCCTTTGCCCTGTGCGCGGCTTCTGATGCAGCGCTGGCAATACGCGATGATGTCGCTTTTTTTCAGGCGATAAAGGCGCAGTTCGCCAAAAACTCAGCTTCGCAGAAAACCCCGGAAGAACTCGACCACGCCGTGCGCCAGCTGGTATCTCAAGCGATCATGACCGATGAGGGTGTTATCGATGTCTTTGCCGCCGCCGGTCTGAAGAAGCCAGATATTTCGATTCTGTCGGAACAGTTCTTGAACGAAGTGCGCGGCCTCAAACATAAGAACGTCGCTGCCGAGCTGCTGGCGAAGCTGTTGAAAGATGAAATCAAGGTCAGAGCGACGCGAAACCTGGTATTGAGCCGTCAGTTCAGCGAAATGCTGCAGAAGACTCTCAATGCTTATCACAACCGGGCAATCGCAACTCATGAAATAATCGAAGAATTGATCAACCTGGCCAGGGAGATGAGCGCGGCTTCGAAACGAGGCGAAGATCTCGGCCTCAACGATGACGAAATCGCCTTTTATGATGCTCTTGCTGCCAACGAAAGCGCTGTCAAGGCTATGGGTAATGACGAGTTAAAAGTAATAGCCGCCGAGCTGGTAACGCAGGTGCGCAAAAACGTCACTATCGACTGGACAGTTCGCGAAAGCGCGCGGGCCAGGATCAAAGTCATGGTGAAGCGAATATTGAAAAAGCACGGTTATCCGCCAGATCTGCAGGAAGAAGCGACAAAAACCGTTCTCGCTCAGGCCGAAATGCTCTGCGCCGACTGGGCGATGTGAAACGTGATTAAAATATAGCCTGCCGATCTCACACAAAAGAAACTGGTCACAATTTGTGACCAGCTCGTCGTTAAGGCAGAACCGAAGGCAGGCAAACAAAAAACCCCGCTGTTAACGGGGTTTTTGATTGCCGGAAGTCGGGGTCGAACCGACACGCCTTTAAGGGGCGCGGGATTTTGAGTCCCGTGCGTCTGCCAATTCCGCCATTCCGGCTGATGGGGCCAGTATAGCATATTGGCAGAGCAATTCGCAAGAATTTTGCTTGGGTCAGTCTTTGGCCAGGAGTCTGATGCGGTTGTGGCATTCAGGGCAGACGGCCCAGCGTTCTCCGAACTCGTCAATGACGATTGTAACGGGCTCAAATACGGCGCCACACGAACACTCGATCTGGACTGCGAAGCCATTATCGATCTGCATGGTGTTGCCTCCCGGGTTATATAATTTTTTTTACCCCTCGCTGTAAAGGTATTCTGTACCGATAAAAAGTAAAGTTCTTGTTTCTTGGAAATATCTGACAAGATGCGGTAAACTCTTGCCAGATTGTATATTATGCGGAGCAACCAGATGAAAAGGCATAGCGGCATACTGCTGATTACTGTTCTAACGCTGATTACATGCGGAAGCGCGCAGGCGCAGCATGACAAATATTTTTTCAGAACTCTCGAAGGACGGGCAGTGCTGTCGCGCACCGGTGGTTCGACCTGGCTGGCACTCTCTCAGGTTCAGCCGGTAGAAATCAAGCCCGGCGACATGGTAAATGTCGAAGGGAACGGGCGTGGTGAGTTGCTTTTTCCTGATGGCACGGTCGCGCGCCTCAAGAACAACGCAATGGTGACTCTGTTACGTTATGGGCTGAACATGAGGCATGGCTATATCTGGCTGACGGTTCGACGCAGCAGTGATATTTTCAAGGTGGTTACGCCACTCGGGTCCTGCAGTGTTCTCGGCACGTCTTTTGACGTCGATGTCGACCGCTTCGGCAAGACGCATGTGCGGGTGTTCTCGGGCATAGTCGCCGTTCGTGCTGAAGCTGACACGCGAAATCGTCAGCTGGTTCTGCAGCCCGGCATGCGCACTACTGTCACCGAAAAGACGAAGGTGGCCGATCATCCTGACAAATTTTCGCATTCAACGATCGAACCCGCTCTGATCAGTGAATGGAGTTCGCGCGCTTTCGCGCCTCAGTCCGCTGCTGCTCTGCCAACCGCGATAATTGCTCCTTCAGCAATCGAGGCGCCTGCACGCCCACAGGCGCCGACAATCAACATCGAACCGCCGCCGCCCGGGCCGGGTCATGCACCCACTACCGGTCTGCCACCGATAAGACCAGAGATCGAGGGTGGTCAGACCGATCTGCCGCCAGTATATGAAGTCGTTGAAGGGCTCGAACCGGAAAAGGGCAGCAGAACAGGTATAATCGCACGGCAGCGTTCGGCGTTTCTCGATATGCTCAGAAAACAGCAGCTTGAGCGTGATTCGGTAATTGGCGGCCGTTTTGAGGAAGAGGAAGAGATGCGCCGCGATCAGCACGCATCAGAACTGGGACAGTATCACCGGCCAGTTTCTACTGTTACTGATAATGAGTCTCTCGATCGTGAGTATTATAGTCTTCGCAATAGAATACTGAGGGTTCAGAGTCAGATACGTCAGACTGAGTTAGATATCAGCACCTTGATAAATCAGGGTGTCGGTACATCGGCACAGCGGCGGAAAGTCTCATCGCTGCAGAGTGTGTTGGTTGATCTGCAAACAGAGCAGAGGGTACTCACCTCCCGACTTCGTGATTTGCAGACAAAAAAAAGATAATTATTTTTCAAAAACCATTGACAATGGTAAAAACAGTTGGTACGATTAGTCTGTGTTGAGTTCTTAATAAGTTTCCAGGAGGATCACGCAAGTGAAAAAGATCGAACTCGTTCGCGAAATCGCAAAAACCACCAACATGACCCAGACCCAGGCTACTCAGGCTCTTGATGCCACGCTTTCTATCATCAAGAAGGCGCTCCGCAAAAAAGACGACGTACGTCTTGTAGGCTTCGGCTCTTTCAAGGTTAACGCCAGAAAAGCCAGAACCGGCATCAACCCCCAGACCAAAAAGCCGATCAAAATTCCGGCTTGTAACGTAGCCAAATTCGTGCCAGGCAAAGAACTGCGCGAAATGATCAACAACAAGAAAAAGTAAGAGATTTCGAACACAAACAGGGAGCTGCCTGCTGGTAGCTCCCTGTTTGTTTTAGCCGGAATTGAGAGATCGATTACGATTACGATTACGATTACGAGCACGCGCACGGTGCGAGTGCGGCCCTGCTAACTGGCAGGCTATTTTTGCGGCTTGCGGCGGTAGAGATACCAGCTGAAGCCGGAAACCGGTGCTGAAGGCCAGTATGCCGCAAGCTCGAACTCGCCGATGCCAGCAAGATTGTGCAATAAAACCGGGTTTGCGACTGGGGTGCGGCTGTGTCCGATAAAATAATCGGGCGGGGTTTGTGACCAGTCTCTGGCCATTACGTATTGCAGCGCGCCATGCGCTTTTCCGCGGCGGGTATAATACTCGATCAGCGCGGGATTTCTGAAATCGTGGTCGCTGCCGACAAAAACCGGAAACTCCCGGCAGTTCGCCATAATATGTGATATTGCAGCTGAATAATTGCCGCGGCCGTAAATGAGCAGTGAAAAGTTGCGCTGCCAGTGGCCGATCAACATGGCAGCCATCATCAGAACCAGCATAAATCTCAGCTCGGGCCGGCGTCGCCAGGAATCAGCGATCAGACAGGCCAGCAGCAGATAGAAGAACGGAAAAAGTATCAAAAAATAACGAAAATGTAGAAATTGTGGTCGGCTGATAATCAGCATTGTCAGCGGGGCAATGAGAAGTATTCCTGCATAGGTCAGCCAGTTTTGAGAGTTCAGATAGAGTCGGCGAAGGCCAGCTGCAAGCAGTAATAAAAATATGATCGAAGACATGATGTAGCTGTGTTCTGAATCAGGCAGTCCGAGCAGGTAAGTGCTGATTTGCCCGAGAACCAGACTGGTAGAAAAGAGCTGCCCGCCGCCGGCGTCCATGTTGGCGAGATAGAAGTTATACCACCAGGCAAAGAAGGCTATTATCGGCAGATGCGGCAACAGCGCGAAAAGTCGAGACTTTTGTGATCTGCCGGCATTGGCCCGGGTTGGCAGAGTATCGCTGATGATAAGGCCAAGAGAAATGATGCTGAAGGCTGCATGCATCATGATGCCGGCGAAAGAAGCGAGCCAGAATATGAACATGGCGGCTTTCGAAAGGCTTGCCTGAAATTTCTGATTTGCTGCATAAGCTGTCAGGCTCAAAAAAATTGCCGGCGCGTAGCCGCGGGCTTCAGAGAAGTAGAGCAACAGAGGGTAAGAGCTGCCGGCCATTATCAGTACCAGTGTCGCTTCGGTGCTTCTATGTTCGCGCCCGGCAATCCAGGTCAGCAGCCAGAGGCTCGCCAATCCTGATAGAATCGACATGGTTCGAAAAACCAGAAAATCTTCGCTATGGCTTACCAGATAAAGATAAAGGGTATTGAGCACATGGTTGTTGTCGTGCTTGAAACGGCAGAAAATGTCGGAAGCCGAGGCCGAATCCAGCGCAAATCCGAGGCTCCAGACTTCTTCCAGCCACAGGTCTCCACGTGCTGCCGCAACGATAAGAAGAGAAAATGCCGACCAGAGCAAAAGCCTGCTCATAATGCCGGTGCCGGAGTCTTGTCTCGGTTGTGCGCTCATGTTGAATTCTGCCGATTCTTTTGTTTCGAGCTGATTATATTGCAGTTTACCATTTCATGCCAGGCATAAGTTGCCAGCGTTTAGATTGTGAATGTCAGGGCAGCTGCTTTTTCACAGAATTAAGATATAGCTTGCCTTGCCGGCGTGCTTTCGGGTAAATTGTCACTACTATGAATACGCAGAAAAAACGTCTGGGCGACATACTTATAGATTGTAACCTTATTACAGATGAGCAGCTCAAGCAGGCTCTCACTTTTCAGCGCGACAAGGGAATAAAGCTTGGCGAAGCTCTGTCAGAGATGGGTCTGGTGACTGAAGACGACATTATCTGGGCGCTGGGCAACCAGTTGAATATTTCGTTCATTCATCTCAATCCCGATATAGTCGATAACGAAGTCGTCAAAATGGTTGCCCCTGAATTTGCCCGCGATCACAAACTGATGCCGCTTTATAAGGCGGGAAATCAGCTCAGCGTATGCATGGTCGATCCGCTCGATTCGCGCCCGATAGAGTATCTTGAGGGAAAATTCGGCGTTGAGGTTTCGGCTTCAATCTGTACTGCTTTTGATTTTGAGCAGACATTCTCGGCTGTTTATGGCCCGGTCGATGTACAGCAGAAAGTGGCGACCGGTGATATCGATTCGACCGAGAAACAGAGCATCGAACGCGGCATTCCCAAAGGCATGGAAGGCCCGGAGAAAGTTATCAACTACATTCTTGGCCAGGCAATCATCAACAAAGTCAACCGCATTCATTTCGAACCCTCAGATAAGGGCGTGATAATCAGGTTTCGAGCCAACCACGTGCTTTCGCGTAAAGTCGAAGTGCCGGTCAAGCTTCACCATGAGATCATCAGCCGCCTCAAAAAACTGTCGCAGGTTCCCGAGAAGGATATGCAACGTGAAGGCGTTGTCGTCGGGCATTTTCGCGTAACCGTTTCGAGCCGGCAGATAAACATACAGTCAATCTTTTTCCCGACAGTCAATGGCGAGATGGTCATTTTGAAACTCAGTGACTTCACCAGCATATTCGAACAGCTTGGAAAAAGTGGCAAGGCAGCGATCGATGAGCTTGTCTCTTCAGTCAAAACGACTTATGGCGTTTTATACGTCAGCGGTCCCCGTGAATCAGGCCGCACTACCACACAATATTGCATAATGAGCAGTTATGATGCCGAAACCCGCAAGCTGATAACAATCGAAGATCCGGTCGTCGCTACTCTGCCGCAGGTAACTCAGATTCAGGTCGGCAGCGGTGGAATCAGCAGCTCACTGGCTGGCTTGAAGCTGGCGCTGCTGCTCGATGCCGATGTTATTTATCTCGATCATCTCGGCTCTAAAGAGCTGGCCGAAGAAGTCGCTTTTGCTGGACTTGGTGGCAAAACCGTGCTTACGTCATATCTTGCACATGATGCGCCGAGCAGCATTGTCAAGCTCCTTGAAACTGGCGCTGACCCGGTTGTACTTGCTTCATCACTATGCGGATTTGTCTGTCAGAGACTGGTTCGTCTGCTTTGTCCGAAATGCAGAAAAGAAGCGGAAATTCCCGAGGCAATGGCTGAGCTTATACCTGACGAAAGCAAAGGCAGCAGAATTTTTGCTGCGAAAGGCTGTGAAGGCTGCAATAATACCGGATACATCGGCCGGACTCTGATTACCGAATATCTCCCGGCCAGCCCGACTTTGCGCCAGATGATAATCAATCGCCAGAATTACCAGGATTTCAACAGCTTTGCCCGCAAGCAGGGCATTGCCAGTCTTGAAGAAAAAGCTCTGGCAATGGTGTTGAAGGGTGAAACCAGCGCCGATGAATTCATGAGGCTGTTTTAATAATGAGTGACAACTTTTTTGGTAAGCTTTTCGGCGGCAATTCAGATACGCCTGACGATGAAAACAAGCCCCGTTCGCCCCAGGGCGCCGATGCACCGGCCCGCCCGGCAGCTCCGCCTCCAAGACCGGTCGCTCCCGGTCAAGCTCCGGTGCGACCTGCTGCACCTCCAGCTGCCACTCAGCCACCGCGGCCAGCAGCGCCAGCAGCCCCCGGAGCTCCGGCAGCCCGACCGCCACAACCTGGGCCGGTGTCGCCGGCGCGTCCAGCACAACCTGCTCAGCCGGCGCGTTCAACCGGTATTCCGATGTCGCCCGCCGGCGGTACGGTCAATCGTCCCGCCCAGTCAGCAGCGGCTTCTGGCCAGGAAGGCGAAGATGAAGTTATCATCGATGATCTTCTCAGGCTGATTGTCGACAAACAGGGGTCAGACCTTCATCTTACTGTTGGTTCGCCGCCGATGCTGCGTCTGCAGGGTAAACTCTGGCCTACCGACCTGCCGGTGCTCACTGCCAAAGAAACCCGGCGTCTGGTCTATCAGTTTCTCAACAACGATCAGCGCGAGCGTTTCGAGCGCGACCTCGAGCTCGACATTTCTTATGAACTCGAGAGAGTGGCGCGTTACCGCTGCAATATCTTTTTATCGAGACTTGGAATTGGTGCTGTTTTCAGGGTCATTCCGACCGAAATCAAAACCTTGCAGGACCTCAAGCTGCCGCCGGTTCTCGGCGATCTGGCGCGTCGCAACAAAGGTCTTATTCTGGTTACCGGGCCGACCGGCTCAGGTAAATCGACTACTCTCGCCGCTATGGTCGACCAGGTCAACAACGAGCGTCAGGATCACATTCTGACCATCGAAGATCCGATCGAGTTCGTTCACCGGCACAAGTCATGTATTGTTAATCAGCGCGAAATCGGGCCGAATACCAAGTCTTTCGCCAATGCGTTGCGTTCGGCACTGCGCGAAGACCCCGACATCATTCTGGTTGGCGAAATGCGCGATTACGAAACTATTTCGCTGGCCGTTACCGCAGCCGAAACCGGCCACCTGGTTTTTGCCACGTTGCATACTCCGTCGGCGGCACAGTCGGTCGATCGTATCGTCGACGTCTTTCCTGCTCACCAGCAGGATCAGATTCGCACCCAGCTGGCCGATGCCCTGCAGGGAATCATCGCACAGCAGCTGATTCCGACTGTCGATGGCATGAGTCGTGCTGTGGCGCTCGAAATTTTGATCAACACGCCGGCTGTCGCCAATCTGATCCGCGACAACAAAACCTTCCAGCTTCCCTCGATCATGCAGACCAGCAAACAGGCTGGTATGCAGACCATGGACCAGTCGCTGCTCGATCTCGTCAAACAACGCAAGATTTCGCCGCAGGAAGCCTACCGTCGGGCCTTCGATAAAAAATCATTCGAGCAGTACAAGCCGCGCGACTACTGACCAAACAAGGCGCGGCCGCGCCTGTTTTTAAAAACTCTTGCAGTTACAGCGGGTTTGGGGTACAATACTTGCCTGCAGATTCAGGCTGACTTTTTTGCCGGAGTATTTTAAGTGAAAGCACACAGACACATCACCCGACCCGAAATGATTCGTAATGTCGCGATTATAGCCCATGTCGACCATGGAAAAACGACCCTTGTCGATGCGCTGATCAAGCAATCAGGGCTTTTTCGCGAAAACCAGCGCGTTGAAGAATGTTTTATGGACAGCAACGCCCTCGAGCGCGAACGTGGTATTACCATTCTCTCGAAAAATCTTTCGCTGCAGTTCATGGATTACCGCATTAACCTCGTAGACACCCCAGGCCACGTCGATTTTGCCGGTGAGGTAGAGCGTGTGCTGCAGATGGCTAACGGTTGTCTGCTGCTGGTAGATTCGTTTGAAGGGCCGATGCCGCAGACCCGTTTTGTACTAAAAAAGGCGCTGGCGGCTGGTTTAAGGCCGGTGGTGGTTATCAACAAGATTGATCGCCCTGATGCCAGGGTATCAGATGTCGAAGACGAGATTCTCGACCTGTTTATCGATGTCGGCGCCGAAGAAGGTTCGCTCGACTACCCGATTCTTTATGCTTCCGGTCGTGGCGGTTATGCCGTGCGCAGTATGGATGACGAAAGAGTCGATATCAGGCCTCTGCTCGAAGAAATCGTCAAGCAGGTGCCGCCCCCCCCAGGTGATCTCGACAAGCCTGCTAAGCTTCTGATCACGAGCCTCGATTATAATGATTATGTTGGCCGTATCGGTGTCGGTCGCATTCTTGATGGTGTTCTCACTGGCCGGTCGGATGTTTTTCGAATTCATCCAGGCGAAGTGCCAGAAAAGAACAAGATTTTACGGCTCTATTCGTTTCGCGGTATTCAGCGTGTCGAGGTCGAAGAAGCCGGCGCCGGTGATGTAGTTGCGATCTGCGGCATCGAGAACATTTCGATAGGCGATACAATAAGTAGCGAACTCTGTGACCCAGAGCCAGTAATCGAAGTCGATCAGCCGGTAATCTCGATGACTTTTGCTGCCAATACCAGCCCCTTTTCCGGTCGATCAGGCAAGTTTCTGACTTCACGTCAGATTCGCACACGTCTCGATCGTGAACTTGAAACCAACGTTGCCATGCGGGTAGAGACCGCCGGTGACGAGCGTGATGCTTTTCTGGTTTCCGGTCGCGGCGAGCTGCATCTTGGCATTCTCATCGAGACCATGCGGCGCGAAGGCTATGAGCTGCAGGTCAGCAAGCCTGTCGCCATCTTCAAAAGAGACGAAAATGGTGAGTTGCTCGAACCGGTAGAAGAACTGGCGGTCGATATTCCAGACAGCTATATGGGCATCGTCATGGAAGTCCTTGGTCCGCGCCGGGCTTTGCTCGAATCTTCCAAACGTCTGCTCGACAACTACCTGCGTCTGATTTTTTCGGTGCCGGCCCGTGGCCTGCTTGGCTTCAGATCGATGTTCCTGAACATGACCAATGGCACCGGTATCATGAACCAGTGTTTCAGGGCTTATGAGCCCTATCGTGGCGATATTCCCGAGAGCCGTAACGGCGTCATGGTCGCCACCGACCCGGGTGTGGCAACGGCTTATGCTATCAAGAACCTTTCTGAACGCGGCACCCTGTTTTACGGACCCGGTGAAGAGATTTATGAAGGTCTGGTCGTGGGCGAACGCCCGCTCAGCGGCGATCTTAAGGTGAACATCGTTAAGAAGCGCCATGTCACCAACCATCGCAGCGCCACTTCTGAAGAGCTCGAAAAGCTGCCGTCACCGCGGCGGATGACTCTTGACCAGGCGCTCGAATATGTAGCTGACGACGAATGGGTCGAGGTCACGCCTGATGCCGTAAGATTGCGCAAGAAGGGTGAAGTGAAACTCGGTCGCAAAAGCGTGTAATTATGATTTCAGGCAGAACAGCCAGTTTACTGATACTGCTGGCTATTTTCTGTTTTCTGGCGGTTTCACTTTCGGCACAGACCAGCATTGAAGCGCTGGCCAGAGCGCATCCGCACAATCCCGAAGTTCTCAATTCATACGGCATCGAGCTGGCAAACCGTGGTGATCTGATGGGGGCCATCTCGGTCTGGCGTCGGGCGCTTGATTTCGACCGCAAAAACGTTCATCTCTACAACAACATCGGCAGCGCACTCAAGCGCCTTGGCCACGATGAGCATGCCTATGCCTGGTATGCTGCGGCACTTCAGATAAAGCCGGTATACTGGACATACTACAATCTGGCCATTCTTTATCGCGACCGCGGCCAGCTAAAAGAGGCAGGCTGGGCCCTCGAACAGTCACTTCGTTTGAATCCGCAGTTCACCCAGGCGATCGAAATGCGTGAACGTATCGGCCTGACGCCGCAGATGGCGGCACAGTCGACGGCACAATCGACGGTCAAGATACCCGAGAGCTTTCCGGCTTCGGCTCTTATCAGCCAGAAGGAGCAGGAAAGAGCCGCGATGGTGCCGTCAGTCAAGCCTGAGACGGCTGAACTGGCGCCAGTCCGCCCGTTGGTGACAGCTCAGAAGCCGCTGATGCAAAAAAAGCGGCCGACGGCAGATATTTCGCCTTTGCCGGCCGATGCCGGCGGCCAGGTTTTTCTGACTTTTGACGGTGGTGCCACCGATGCCGGTTTCGATTCTATCGTTGACTCACTACGGCGTTATGGCGTCAGATGCACATTTTTTCTGACCGGAAAATTTGCTGAAAAATATCCGCAAAAGTGCCTTCGCCTGTTGGCTGAAGGCCATGAAATAGCCAATCACAGCATGAATCACCCGAATATGAAAAACTTTACGAAAGAGAAGATCGCAGGCGAAATCGAAGCGGCCGAGCAGGCTTTTGTCAGGGTTTTTGGCCGGCGCGGTGCGCCATTTTTCAGGTTTCCGTTTGGTGCCCAGAATAAAAAGGTCGAGCAGATCGTCGAAGAACTCGGCTATCACCCGGTATACTGGCACATAGATACCATCGACTGGCGCGAAGATCCGGTAAATACAATAATTGACCGGGTCGACAGCAAATTGCGCCGCAACGCGGTAATTCTTATGCATCTTGGCAGCAAAAATGGCGCCAGAGCGCTTGACAGCATTCTCGACATCATCACCGGCCGCGGCTATACGCTCGCCCGACTTTCTGATCTCGACGCCTCTCAACTCGCTGCCCTGCCCTGAAATTGGCAGACCGATAAATCCGCAGATTCCGCTGATTGCCGCCGATTTGAATATAAATAAAAAATATTTTAACTGCTTAAATAAAAACCGGGTTATTTTGGCTCTTATTTATTGAAAGCCAATGAAAACCGAAAATACCAACGAAAATCTGATCAGCGAATATGCCAAAGACCCGAAACGCGGGTTCGAGGAGATATATCGCACCTTTGCCGATCGTCTGGTGCAATATGCAGTTCATTCGTTCAGATTTGGTGCAGAAGAAGCCGAAGATGCCGTGCATGAGGCGCTGCTGCCCTGGGTGCAGAACCCGGCTAAGATGCGTGAAGTGAAGAATTTGCAGGCTTACCTTTACGCGTCATTACGAAATGCCTGTCTGAAAAGAGCTGGCCAGATCCGCAGCGGAGTAATGCCCGAAGATATGGCGGCGGGGGAAAGGCCCGACATACATTTGCAGGCAGATATCGCGAGTGCGCTGGCCAGGCTGCCGGAAGACCAGCGTGAAACTGTTTATCTGAAGATCTGGGGCGATATGACCTTCGCCGAGATAGCTGAGCTCCAGAAGGTGAATTTGCAAACGGTGGCATCTCGTTATCGTTATGCTCTGGCCAAGCTTAAGGAGATTCTGCAATGGAATCCATGAACAATAAAGACCCGTTCGAAAGCTTTCTTGAAAAGCAAAGCTTCAGCGAAAAAGCATCTGACTCGCTGCGCAGCCGGCTCGAAAAAAGTGCAAGCTGGAACCGCCCCTGGTGGAAAAACCCGACAACTTTAGCCTTTATGGCCGCCTGTCTGATTGTGGTCGTCTCATTTCTGCTGCTGATTGTTGCCAGATCTCAGATTAAACCGGCAGTTGTTCCTGTCGCTGAACAGATGCCGGTTTTTGAAGAACCGCTGACAGCACCACCACAGGTTATTGCACAGAATGGCAAAAACAGCCCGCTTTCGCCTTTCCAGCGTCATCTCGAAGATGCTGGGCCAGAATTCAATTTGTCTTTCATTGACCGGCCGGTCAATTTTATGCAGGCGCGACGTGAGTATTCTGACTTGATCTAAATCAATAAGAGGAGAAAATTTTATGAAGAGAATCATGATTAGTATTTTGCTCGTAATGATGTTTGCTTCGCAGCTCATGGCCGAACCGGCAACCTTTGTCGATAACAACGCCGCCCTGCGCTATCTCATGGCTATTGGCTTTATGCCTAAGCTTTCAGACAAAACCGCAGATCGGCTTATGGATTTGAACAGTCTTGAAGCACTGAAAGAGCTGAAGCCGGAGGCTCGCAAGGAACTGACTTCTGATAATGGTTTTATGCTGACAATTCTTCGTCTTCTCGATTTGGCGGCTGATTGCACTCAGTCTACCTTTATCGTCGACCAGGACTATGATTACAACTCGATAATTCCGCCTTATCGCACTATCAGGCTGTTTGCCAGATTCGTCAATGCGCGCGGCTGGCTTGACGCGGAAAAGGGTGATCATGTTGCTGCGGCAAAGAAATTTGTGCATGTTTTCAGGCTGGGAGTGAACCTTGGCAATGATGGTCCGGTCATCAATTCAATGGTCGGCGTCGGCATTCAACGTATGGCAGTCGAATCGATCAACAATCTGCTCAAACTTAACAACAACGCAGAGGTCAAAAAAATTCTGAACGATTACTTTGCCGATCTGAAAAAACCTGTGTTCGACAACAAAGTCTATATAAACAATGAAAAGCGGTTTATTGACAACTCTCTGGTTAAAGCAGAAAAGACGCCGGAAATCTTTGCGCACATGGATATTTTTACTGATGAATCGACAAAACCATTGCCTGTTCAAAGCTCACCTGACAAAGCCTGTGCTGCCAATCAGAGAGTATTGCTGGGAGCTATTGAAATGTATCTGATGGATCACGAAGACGCAGCAGAAGTGAAGGATTCGCAGGAATTCATCAAGATACTGGTCGATCAGCAATATCTCAAATCGGCACCAGTATGCGGCAACAAAGGTCAATACAACATATCGCCATCTGAAGAGGAGGGATACTACGATGTTTCGTGCAGTTGTGGCGTTTCTCCTGATACCGTGTCGACTCAGGCTCAGGAAGCCAAAGAGCCTGAGTTCTCGCCTGAAGTGATCAAAAAAGTCAACGATTATCTCAAGTCAGACGCTTATGTGAGCGATAAGAAAGAGCTTGCTGAAATATTTGCCGAAATGCTGCAGATCGATCCTTATACGCCTGAAGGTGATGCAAAAGCCGGTAAACTGGCAGAGCGCATCGAGAACAATACCAGCAAACTCGTTAAAAATCTGGTGTTGAACCCTCGGTCTTTCTACAAATCTTTGCGCGAAAACCAGCAGCGCATTGACGAACTGGTCGACACTCTCAAAAAGTAACCTCTAGCGACAAAACCGGGGTGATCGCAGTTATTGCGGTCACCCCGGTTCTTTTATTGTGAGGGTCTAAGAAAGAGTTCTGGCCAGTGCCAGATTTCTGATGCTCTTCAACAGGTCATCTGCAGTAGCACAGGATTTGAACAGATCGAGATGTTCGGCCTTGATGGTTTTCTGCTCGATTCCGTGCCTGAATAAAGCCAGAAGCGGAGTGAAGTAACCGTCGATATCGAGCAGAAACATCGGCTTATTGTGACGTTTGAGCTGTTTGAGCGTAAGCAGATCGAAAAATTCATCGTAGGTGCCAATGCCGCCGGGCAACGCGACAATGTAGTCTGACTTTTCGAGCATGGCCTGCTTACGCGGGCGCAGATCTTCTACTGTGTGCAGTTCATCGAGGTCGGGGTGATTTATGCCGCGCTCGATCATATAACTTGGAATAACACCAATAAGTCGTCCACCCGCCTGTTTATGGGCATCGGCGACGATTTTCATCAGCCCGCAGGTGGTGCCGCCATAAAGCAGAGCAAAGCCACTTTCGGCGAGCAGACGCCCAAATTCAGCGCCGGCAACTTTGATCGAGTCGCTTACCTCGGTGCTCGAAGAACAAAAAACACAGACAACCGGTTTGTTGTTATCAGATTTATTCATAATGCCAGATTATAGCACTTTTGCAGCGCACCTGCCTCAAAATCTGCTCAGCGAAGCGGGTAAACGTTCTCGAGAACTTCGCTTCTGACGTTTATTGCAATTACAGTGGCGGCAGATTATAATTGCGACGCAACAGCAACTATTCACCGACGGGAGAAGCAGATGGTAGATCTCGATAAAATCATTTCGTTGTGCAAGCGCCGCGGCTTTATTTTTCAGGGCAGTGACCAGTATGGTGGCCTGCAGGGCACCTGGGACTACGGCCCGCTCGGCGTCGAACTCAAGAACAACGTCAAGCGCGCCTGGTGGCGTCGCGTCGTTTATGAGCGCGACGATATGGAAGGCCTCGACTGCGCCATCATGATGAACCGCCTGGTTCTCAAATATTCAGGTCACGAAGAAACCTTTTCAGACCCGATGGTTGACTGCCGCAAGTGCAAAAAGCGCTTTCGTGCCGACCAGGTCGACCCCAACGAAAAGTGCCCCGAAGGTGACAAGCACGATCTGACCGACCCGCGCCCGTTCAATCTGATGTTCAAAACCACGGTCGGCCCGGTCGCTGACGAAAACAACATCGCTTATCTGCGCCCAGAAACCGCGCAGGGCATTTTTATCAACTTCAAGAATGTGCTCGATTCGACCAATCGTAAGCTGCCGTTCGGTATTGCCCAGATCGGCAAGTCGTATCGCAATGAAATCACCCCGCGCAATTTCATTTTCAGGGTAAGAGAATTCGAACAGATGGAAATCGAATTTTTCGTTAAACCCGGTACTGATGTCGATTGGCACAAAAAGTGGGTCGAAGACCGTTACAACTGGTATGTCGAACTCGGTATCAAACCCGAAAATCTTCGCAAATACGAGCAGAAGCCCGAAGAACTCGCGCATTATGCCAAAGCGACCGTCGATCTGCTCTATCGCTTCTTCCCTGAGCGCGAAGATGAAAACAAACAGTTCGACGAAGTCGAAGGCATCGCCAATCGCACCGATTTTGATCTACAGTGTCACACCAAAGGTGGCAAGCTGGTTCTTGCTGACGGCCGTGAGATTCCCAATGCGCACGCAGTCAACAAGCTGACTTACTTTGATCACGAGACTAACCAGCATCTGCTGCCATACGTAGTCGAGCCCTCAGCCGGTGTCGACCGCGCTACGCTCGCCTTTTTGATGGATTCTTATTTTGAAGAAACCGTTAAGGACGAGCAGCGTATCGTATTGCGCCTGCACCCCGAACTGGCGCCGATCAAGGTGGCTGTGCTGCCGCTCAAGAAAAACAACGAAGCGATTCGCAACACTGCCATGCAGATCAAGAATACCCTGATGAAGAAGAGCGGCTGGCGCACCGTTTATGATGATACCGCCGGAATCGGCAAACTGTATCGCCGCCAGGACGAAATCGGCACGCCATTCTGCGTTACCGTCGATTTTGATACGCTCGAAGATCAGGCGGTAACGGTGCGCGACCGCGACACTATGGCACAGGAACGCGTCAAAATTGACGCGCTGCAGGAATATCTCGCAGCAAAACTCGGCAACTGCTGAGGCAAGTATTGGTTTCTGAAACCACAAACAGACTGTTCAGGGGCGACATGCTCGATGTCGCCCCTTTGCTTGCGCCCGAAAGCTTTCGACTGATCTATCTCGACCCGCCTTTTGCAACCGGCCGTGAACAGCAGGGAACAAAAGAAGGTTTAGTCTATGACGACCGCTGGAGCGGCAGTCTTGACAGCTATCTGCCATGGCTCAGAGAGCGCCTGCTGGTCATGAAATCATTGCTTGTTGCTGATGGCAGTCTGGTTCTGCATCTCGACTGGCGGGCCTCGCATTATGCGCGGGTCATGCTTGACGAAATCTTTGGTCGGCAGGGTTTTATCAACGAGATAATCTGGCATTACACCGGCGGTGGCCGGTCGAAGACGAGATTTTCGTGCAAACACGATACATTGCTCTGGTACAGCCGCAGTTCGCGCCCGCGGTTCAATCTCGATGCGGTGCGGGTTCCCTATAAAAAGACCTCAGGCTATGCCAAAGGCGGTATCGTGGCGGCCAGCGGCCGGCACTACCAGCCCGACCCGAGAGGTACGCCGGTTGATGACGTCTGGGATATTCCCATTATCAACCCCCTGGCCAACGAGCGAGTTGGCTACCCGACCCAGAAGCCGCTGGCACTGCTGCAGAGGCTGATTGTCGCCGTGAGCGACCCGGGCGAGCTGGTCGGTGATTTTTGCTGCGGCAGCGGTACCACTCTGGTCGCTGCGCAAAAACTTGGGCGCAGCTGGATTGGCTGCGATGTTTCAGAAGCGGCTATCGCCTGTGCGGCTTCCCGATTGCGGAATGAGTGCGGTTTTGCCGAAGTCAGTGTGACAGAAGTCGGCGGCAGCAGATAAACCTTGCGCTATTGCAGTTTTGTTGCGCTGCTATTATCATGTACGGGTATGAGATAACCGGTTGATTATGGAGGTAAGCATGTCTGACGCCCGAAAAATGATCTTGAATATGCTCGCAGAGGGGAAAATAACCGTAGAAGAATCGGAAAAGCTGCTGGCAGCACTTAACGAAGAAAAAGAGCAGGCCCGTGAAGAAGTCTCGCGCAGTCGCGAAAACGAGAGAGAACGCGAAAGAGAACGGGAATCCGACCATGACGATCGCCAGCGCGGCCGTGAAGATGACGATTTTTTCAATCCTTTTGGTGGTGCCGGCAAACTTGGTTTTGATCTCAAGAACCTGGCGCAGAACATTCAGAACACTGTGCAGCAGGCGATGAAGAAGGCTGAGCCGCGCCGCCGCGAATTCAAAGACAAAATGAAGGAGTTTGGTAACTGGATGCAGGATCTGGCCAGCACCATGGCGACCGAGCTGGTAAGCAACCGCAGCGATCTTGTCGACGGTGTTCCGGTTGATTTTGTCGCTACCCCGCCTGACTACATCAACGAATGCGACACCTTCGTGTTCGAAAACGTTTTTGGCGAAGTACGCATTCATGAGGGCGACGAGTTCAAGCTGCATGTCAGCGGTAGGGTCAGCCGGGCTACGCTTGGTGAATATCAGCCGGCGCAGTGGTTTGCAAAGTCTGGCATGCGTGTCGATGGGCATACACTTTATGTCGGCTTTGATCGCAATCAGCCGGTAAAAGCAATTATCGACATGGAAATAACTCTGCCGGCCGATATGACGGTGAACTGTCGAACCGTATCGGGTGGCATACGTATTCGCGGTAATTACAAGGTTGCTGAACTCAAGACTGTCAGCGGCAACGTCAGAATTCAGGGCGCCATTCTCAGACAATCTCTGATCGAGACAGTCAGCGGTGCCGTGCAGGTCGAAGGCGGCGAAGTCGCCATGCAGATCAAGTCGACTTCAGGTGATTTCCTGGTACGTGACTCTAAAATCGAAGAACTCAAGATCAACTCGGTTTCTGGCGACATAATGCTCACCGAAGCCAGCATCACCGAAGCGACCGATGTCAAGCTGGTTACGACTTCGGGCGACATAATCGTCGAAAAGATGAGCGGCCCCTGGAAATTCGTCGAAGCAACTACCCGCAGCGGCGATGTCGTTCTCGACTGGAAAGGCGACCTGACTCCGCTCAACAATCAGGGAACCTGTCTGCGTTCAGGCAGTGATGGCGCACAGTTCAAGGCCGAATCGGTCAGCGGCGATATTCAATTTACCTGAGACACTGGTGAGCACGGGCCTGCAAACCGGGTCCGTGCGCCACGGAGAAACATTCTATGGATGCAATACAAGTTATCGGTCTCATTCTAATTATCACAGCATTGTTCGCACTGGGTGGCAAGATCGTTCTCTATCTCAAGAAACGTGAGCTGGAGCAGACTATAGCGCGTTATGAACAGCAGATTGTCGAGCTCAAAAAAGAAATCGAACTCGATCGCGCCAAGATTGCCGAGAGCGGCAACAAAGTGCTGCGCATGACCGAAGATAATTATCAGCGCAAGCTTAACGAAAAAGATCAGCAGATCGAAGATCTCGTCGGCGAGATCGAAGGTCTCAAAGCCTGGAAGGAAGAAATGGGCCTGATGCTGGCCAAGTTCGAAGGCGCCAGTCACGGCAATGAACGCATTCTCTTCAAGCTTTTCGAACATAATCAGAAGCTCAACCGCGCGCTCAACGCCAAGTGGCATGCGGTCGAAGAGAATCTGAGCCGTGAACTTAACCTGACTCTCGAAAAGATAAAGGGTCTGTTCAGCGATGCTGAAAAGCTTCATCAGGACGGAATCGAAATCATTTCAGAATACGAAGCACGTCTGCCCGAAGATTTTAAGCGCAAGGTACATGACGAGCTTCTGCAGCTGCCAGATTCGACCTCGATCAAGGTGAAAAACTGAATTATTTCTGGCGCAGGTCGAAGCGTATGGTGCCGTCGAAAAGGTCGATCTGAGTGACTTTGACCAGCACCTGCTGACCGACTGCAATGTCGAAAGATGGCCGTCGGCAGTGTTTGAATGAGCAGAAAAAGTCGACGTAGAAGACCGCTTCGTTGATGCCAGCTTCGACAATGGTGCCGTCAAAAACGACTTCGCCGCTTTTCTGCAGCTGTTTGAGATGCTTATGCAGAAAGTAGCGTTCGCGATTGCGCATGATCTCTTCGGCCCTGCTTACCGCTGAATCTGATATCAGAACGGCCTGTGCCAGATCACTGACGCTGTATTCAGGCAGTCGCCCGTTGATGGCAGCCTTGATCTGGCGATGTATCAAAAGGTCTGAATAGCGACGTAACGGCGATGTTGCCTGAGTGTATGCGCTCAGACCCAATGAATAGTGGCGACCGGCGGTCTGGCTGACCGTGGTTTTGCGAAAGGTTTTAATCGCGGCAAAGAACTGCACCGGGTCAAAACTGTCGCCGAATTCGGGGCGGTTGTCGTCGCCTTCCTGAACGCGATACAGGCAGGGAATCGAGTTTTTGCGGCAGTATTCGGCTGCCGCATGATTTGCCCAGATCATGAATTCTGCTATCATGCCCTGAGTCAGATCGTCACGGTCGCGCCGTTCGATAATTATTTCGCCATCTTTAACCTTGATCGAAAGCTCGGGCTGGCGCGGAAACATGACAGCGCCCATCTCGGCGCGTCTCTTTTTAAGACTCTCAGCAAAGTCGACAGCCTGTTGCAGCCACTGATTTTCGGCAATCATGCTGTCGGCCGTGTCGTAGTCAATTGCATGCTCGATATGTATCATCGATTCGAAGATTTCGACTGCTGTCAGCTTGCAGTCTGGTGAAAAAAGCAGCGAAAATGTAAGCGCCATGCGGTTTTCTTCGTGATTGAGACTGAACAGCTCTTCTGATATGCCTGCCGGCAGCATATGAATGCGCTGGTCAGGCATGTAAACCGAGCTGCCGCGCCGTGCCGCTTCTTTATCAAGACCTGAGCCTGGCTTGATCAGCTCGGCCGGGTCGGCAACGTGTACCTGCAGCCTGTAGCCGCCATCCGGCAACAGTTCGAACGAGAAGGCGTCGTCACGGTCACGTGTTTCTGGGGTGTCGATGGCCCAGGTGCGTTGCGCGGTCAAATCGCGGCGACCATTGACAGCAGGTGTAATGGCCGCTATTGCCGAAGCTTCTGCCAGAACTTCAGATCCAAATTCAACCGGCAGCTTGAACCTGATAATATCAAGATTTTCGTCGGCAGAGAAAATGCCAGCCTTCACCAGCGCCTGAAAAAGCTTGCGTGGGTTGTTGAGGTCAGCGCGGTCGAGAGCGTTACCGAGGCGTTTTGATATTTTAGCCTCCTCACCGCAGGCGGCCAGATTCTTAAGATCAATAATGTGTGGCACAAGAATATCTGCAGCTGTGCCAGCCCTTTCCATCTGTTTCAGAGCTTCGGCGAGGTTGTTTTCTTCGTCTTCCTGAGCCTGTTTTCGGGCTAACTGTTCTCGCGCGGCAGCAAGGTCTTCGATTGAAACTGGCTGATAGCCGTCGTTTTTGTCTTTAAAATACAGTTTGTCGTTGCAGAGAGTTCTGAACAGTGCGGCTGCCGAGTCATCGTCATCGGGTTCAAAGAGAAAGCCGGCGAGTTCTTTGATCGGGTAGACGCGTTGCTCTTCGTATAAGAGTCCGTGCAGCTCTTCGAGATTGATCGTTTCGGCTATGCCTTTGCGGCGCTCATTAGCTTTGATCAGATTCTGCCGGCAGGTTTCGCGATCGGCAACGCCGGTTGCCGGCCGGCTGGTCGTGAGTAATATCTTTTTTTCGGTGACGGTGGTTTCCTTGCCGTTGAGAAGCAGAAGCCTGACGCTGCCACCGGCAGCGCTCAGTACTACTGCGATTTCAAGCTGGCTGCCTTTAGCATAAAATTCGACGATACAACCGGCGGTCAGGTTCATTGTGTTCTCCAGTGCTTTGGCTGCTGGCCTGTGGCCAGACAATGCGATATTCAATATGAATTATAAGTGTTTTTACTTTTCATTTCAGCTGTATTTTTGCTGAATGTCAGACTGTCGAGCCAGTTGCTGACTTCACCGGCGACTTTTTCAAAAAGCTCTGCGGTCGCGCTGTCGTTGATGGTGACAGTCGGTTCGTTCCATTCTGCAGCATCTTCTGCGACTGCGTATTCTTCAGCTGGCACACCGAGAAGCTGTAGAACGGTGTCAGGCTCGTCGCCATATGATGCTGGTTCTTCAGCAACGCCGGCTGTTGGCAGAAGCTTTTTACAGGTGCTTTTCATGCTGGCAAGAAGTTTCTCGGCTACAACCAGCAGCTGAATTGGCTGAGGTTGACGCCGGTCGACAGTTTCACGCCACTCAGCCAGTTTCTGCCGTTCACTTTCGTGTTCACTGGCAATTTCGGCTGGTGCGATATTGATGAGGCGCCAGGCCAGATGGCTGCGCTCGCCGCTGCTCCAGCTCAGAATCTCTTTGAAATCGCCATTCTGCATTCGTGATAACTCATTGCGCAGGCTGCGATTGAAGCTCTGATGTCTCTTTTTGTCATATTCGATGCGGGCATTTTCGTCTTCGCCGCTGTGACTGGCGACTAATCGGCTGATCCAGCGAATTTCGGGGTAAACATGAATGAACAGAAATTCGAGACGGGCGGTTTCGTAGTCATGCCAGCCGAGCAGTGTTCGACGCAGAATCATAAAAATTTCTTCGGCCAGGCGCAGTCGTTCGGGCGAAAAATTGCAGCGGCCGCTGACGATTTCGTCGCAGTTATCAAGCAATACCAGGCGACGCTTATAATCCGGCCGGGTCAGGCGCATGATTTTTGCCTGCAGATAGGCCAGAACCGAGTTGGGATGTGTGATTCTGGCCGGGTCGAAGTCTTCGAGCAGAATCAGCAGCATTTCGCTCATGACTTCGCGCATCTTGTCGGAAAGTGACAGCGCCGGTTCGCGCCAGCGCATGGCCTGGCGACAGATAAAGTCGCGGCAGCTGGTTATCAGCCTGAATGCTGTATCAGCCGAAGGCTTGCGGGTAAATGCAGTCAGTGATGCCGCGAATATGTCATCAGTCATCAGAGAATCCTTTCACGGTCATGCGAAACATTTGCAGTCAGCGTTGTCTACAGCATAGCAGCAGTCGTCTGAAAATTTCACGAAATATTTTTTCCCCAAATCGTTTTTCGGCTGATTAACAAGTGAGACCAAAAAACGAGGTGAATTTATGATGTGTTGCAGAAAGTGTCCTTTCAATCCAGTCTCCGGATCAGCTGAACAACGCTGTCACAGGCCACTGTGCAGCAGTCAGCGTCATGATTGTGACACAGGTTTTTGTGCGGCCAATATCGGCAGCCGCTGCTTTCAGGACTATTATGTGATCGAACGTCTTTACCAGCAGGATACGCTGGCTGAAGAGCTGGTACAACACAGCCTTAAAACGGCTTTAACTGGTCGTGATCGTGCGCTGCTGCTCTCGCTGTTTCAGGCGGCCAGCGAACGCATCAGGCTGCAGTTATGGCACTGGCTCGAAATCTACGAACCGCGCAGTCTCTGGCTGCTCAACCCGATTTTTGCGGCGGTGGGTCTGATTCCGCTCGACACGATGACAGGTGTTGGGAGTCGGCGAGCTCAATACATTGGCGCCATCATGGCCAACCCATACAGTGGCAGTCGTTATCGCCATGTTTCGATGATCGCAACGGAAGGAAACTGATATGAACTGTAGCACCTGCCCGTTAAACATTGACTCTGAAAGTTTTGCTGCGAAGATGTATGAAAAAATACCCTTGCATGCACGAGCCTTGTTCGTCTGCAAAAAAGGCAGATCACAATATGAAGGTGAAGATCTGTTCAGTGCCAGACGGCTCTGTGCGCGTGATGTGTGGGTTCTGACATTTATCGGTGGCAACGACAGCTTTGCCGTCGCCAGTGCTGGCGCCACCCTCGAACGCCTGGTTGCCGCTGGCCATTCTGAACTGCTCTGTCATCTTTTTGAAAATGCCGGCTATGAGACACGCCGCGATCTTTGGGCGCTTATGGTCAGATATCATCCACAACGTCTGTACATGTTCGATCAGCTCTTCGAAAGAGAGTGCCTGCCGCCGGCAGATACTGTCGAAATGTCAGAAAATCTGCATATATACCGGCACAGTCTGCTTTACGGGCGTGGTCAGGCCAACGCTTTCTTGAAAGATATCTGAACCGGGGCTGTCTGGCGTTGCGCTGTGCTCCCGGGGTGAGTTAAACTTTTTTAAAAGCACGAGTATAATTATATGGCTGACAAATACGCATTGGCTATGCTGATTTCGGGTGGGCAGACCGGGGTCGACCGGGTTGCTCTCGATTTTGCTATGCGCAATGGCATCGTGCATGGTGGCTGGTGCCCGCGCGGGCGCCGGGCCGAAGATGGCGAAATACCGCAAAAATATTGTCTGATCGAGGCTGATACGCAGCTATACCAGCAGCGCACCCGTCTCAACGTGCGTGATGCGCAGGCTACGCTGATATTTTACGATTCAACCAGGCGTTCGCGTGGCACCGCTCTCACAATCAAATGTGCCGAGGGGATGCAAAAACCATATCTGGCGGTAGATATCGACAATTATGACTGCAGAAAGATTTTAAAGTGGCTGCGGCGGGTGCGGCCGCAGATTCTCAATGTTGCCGGCCCGCGGGCTGGCGAGAGTGACCGCGCTTCGGCAGTGGCAGATGAGGTGCTGACCAATCTCATTTGTGCTGACAGCGAAACTGTTATCTGCTGGCCGCCTAAAAGACCCGCTACTCCAGATCTATTCTAAAACGGCACCGGCATCGTTTCTGACGATGCCGGTACGAGAACGGGGGGAATTTCGTTTTTGATCAGTAGTGATACTGCAGCAAACCTTGCAGGCGATAGTCGTAACCGAAGAACATGTCATTACTCAGAGCGATTGGTGAAGCGAGAGTCAGAGACATGCCCGGTTTTACGTGATAGCGCATGCCCAGAACCAGATCGGTGCTGCGGCCGTTGTTAACCCGGTTATAAAAGTTGATTTCGCCCATGAAGGTGAACGAATCGTTGGGGTCATATTCGAAACCGGCGTTAACAAAAACGCCTTCGTGAGTGGTATTGCCATCGCCAGCCTGATAGCCGCCATTGACATGGAAATTGCCGCCTTCTTTGCGTTTGCTTGAGAGACCGGCAAATACTTCCCAGGCGTTGTCGTTTTCGGTGTTGCCGATGGTAATGTCGCTGGTTGGAAAGATCGCGCCAAGGCCGAGACATGAAGCCATCTCGTCGTTCTGAGAGGTGAATTTGAGGCGCAGCTGCGCATCGCCCATGCCTGAATCGGTGCCGTCGCGGAAATTGTAGGTAATTGGCGCAAAGACATCATAAGATTCGAAGGGCAGTTTGAAAGCTACTTCAAAATTCTCACCAGCATAGGTCATCAGAATCGGGAATTCCCAGAAATCGCCATCTTCGCCGTTTTCGAGGCGCTGGCCATCGCGTCTGGTGATTTTGTTCCAGACCATGCCGAATGCGGTCGAAAACAGGTTGTCACCGAGCGGATAGGCAGCGAAGGTGTTGACCAGACCGGTCAGGCCACTGAAAGAGACGTGATAGTCATCATTTTTGCGCTGTTTAACTTCGCCGGGCAGAATGATCTGCGGGAGTCCGGCGTCAGAGTATAGAACGGCATCGTCACTCTGAGTAACCGGTGGCAGTGGCAGAGAAGCTGTTGGCGCGGGCGCTGTGGTCGGCGGTGACGAGATGTATCTGGTGCGTTGCCGATAGGTGACGCCCTGGCCGCGGTCGTAGTCGGTCGTCGGTATCTCGATGACCTGCCCGACTTTGATTCTGGTGGCGTCGGTTATGCGGTTGGCTGAGGCAATTTTTTTCCACTGCTGCGTCGTTCCGTAGAATTTTTTCGAAATCGAGCCAAGAGTATCGCCTTTGCGAATGGTATATGTCTGATACCCGGTTGTGGTATCTTCTTCGACCCAGCTGCTGTCAGCGTTGACCGATGCTGTTTCTGAATACAGATGCTGCTGCAGTGGCGGTGCCATCGAGTAACCATCGGGCACGTAGCTTTCATAATACTGCGCAGCAGCACTGCTAGCCATACCCAGAATCAGAATACCAGTCAGAAGGTATGAATGATGCCGTTTATTCATGGAACTTCTGTTCCTTTCAGTGTTAGAAGAAACTCGTGTTTCTTATAGAATCAGGAAGTTATATTTTCCCGAGGTCTGTTATCGGAAGGTTTCGCTAAATCATTAAGCTAACTTGTAAAAAAAGCAGGTCGCAGTAGCAGCCGCATTCGAACGGTCATAAGGTTTGACACATTTGCTGAGCCTGTGCTAAGTTCATCGGGTCAAAGCTAAATCTTAAGGCAGGAAACTTGCTGATGAAAAAAACCTTCGTGGTTGATACCAATGTCATTCTACATAGCCATCAGGCGCTGTTTTCTTTTCAGGAACACGATGTGGTCGTACCACTTGGGGTAATCGAAGAGCTTGACCGCTTTAAGGGCTTCAACGATGAGCGTGGCCGTGAAGCGCGCCAGGCATCGCGCGAGCTCGACCGCCTGCGTGAACGTGGCACTCTGGCCCGTGGCGTACCTCTCGACAGCGGTGGCACTCTGCAGATCATGATCGATTCAGAAATCGAGATTCCGCATGGTTTCGGGCTTGATTCGCATAAGGTAGACAATCGTATTCTCGCCTGTGCTCTCAGTCTGAAAAAAGATGGTCGTAATGTAGTTCTCATCAGCAAAGACATCAACTGCCGCATCAAAGCTGATGCGTTGGGCATAAATACCGAAGATTTCGAAACCAACAAGGTCGATATCGACGAACTTTATACGGGCTGGCGCGAACTGGTCATGCCGGTAAGTCGTATCGAAACCTTTTTGCGCGAAGAAGGGGTCGATTATCACGAAGACGACCTGTTCAAGAATGAGTTCGTGCTGCTGAAAGCTGCCGAAAACGAAAACAAGACCGCGCTGGCGAAGTATGATGGCCTCAAAAAACGCCTGCTGCCGCTGTTTCATTACAATTCACGGCCCTGGGGCGTTGAAGCACTGAATTTGCAGCAGAAATTCGCCATCGAACTGCTGCTATGCAACGAAATTCAGCTGGTAACTCTGGTTGGCCGCGCCGGTACCGGCAAAACGCTTCTCGCACTCGCCTGCGGCTTACAGAAGACTATCGACGAGCATCTTTTCCGCAAGCTGCTGGTCAGCCGTCCGATCATGCCGCTTGGCAAAGACATTGGTTATCTGCCGGGCTCAAAAGATGAAAAGCTCAGTCACTGGATGCAGCCGATTTTTGACAATCTCGAATTCGTGATGGATCGCCTGTACAAGAATTCGGATGATGTCGACAAGAAGATCAGGTTCCTCATCGAGTCTCAGAAGGTTCAGATTGAGGCGATCACTTACATCAGAGGTCGCAGCATACCCAAGCAGTATCTGATTGTCGATGAAGCGCAGAACCTTACTCCGCACGAAGTCAAAACGATCATCAGCCGTGCCGGCGAAGGCACCAAGGTCGTTCTGACCGGTGACCCATACCAGATCGATAACCCTTATCTCGACAGTTCTTCAAACGGTCTGAACTTCGTTATCGAAAAGTTTAAAGACCACAACCTGTTCGGGCATATCATTCTGCACAAGTCTGAGCGCTCGTCTCTGTCTGCACTCGCTTCCGAATTGCTGCAAAGCTGATTTTTCGAGGTTGAAGATGGTATTAAAGAATCGCAGGGCGGTAACCTTTATCGAAATCGTTATTGCCGTGGGAATTCTGGCTGTGGCCATGATTCCTTTGTTCGGGCTGATCAGTCGTCAGACGGTCGATACTGACCGCAACGCTTCGCAGGCTTTTGCTATGAATAAAGCCTCTGAAATTCTCAACACGATTCTCGACAATGTGCCGTTTGCTGCACTGCGACAGGGTAACCCTGGCTTTATCAGAGTTGATGATCTGGCCAGCACGAGCAAATACAGGAGTTTTAACGACAACTGGGCACTCAAGATGATGCCGTTTCTTTTTCAGGGTTCTGAAAAACAGGGCGCCGGCTGGCCATGTCGGGGCATATTTACCGACTCGCGCGGCATACATTATCTGGTGCACCTGCGGGTAGAAGACGTGATCTCTGAACAGAAACCGCAGCGTCCCGAGCGTGTTCGCATTGGCACGGCATTTCCGGGCGGTGCTCCGGTGAGCTTCGCTGAGAACAATGACCTGACCTTTTCTTATCTGCGCAATCCCGCTCTTTTGTCTGACGGCAACTGGATCCAGGAATACGTTCGCGATATTTCGCAGCGCCCATTTGCCGAGGTCGACCTCGGTGCCGGCCGTGGTGTTGCTGAATCTCCCCAGAACATCTATCAGGATGAAGGCATGGAAGTCTGCGGACCTGATGAGCCGCGCTATCTCGACCCGACTGCCGAACGCTATACCGCCAAGATGATTGCCCAGAAGGTGCCTTACGATGCCACTGAAAAGTATGGCTGGTGTCTGATGAAGAAACTGCTGATACAGGTGCAATGGAACCTCGACCAGAAGAATTTTCAGAACCCTGAGGCCACTGACGGCCGCATACAGCGTATCCACCTGATGACGGTCAAAGGGGATATCGACTGATGAAAAGAATCATACGCAAAAACAGTGGTATCGCAATCGTTGTGGCCGTATTTTTCGCTTTCTGTATGCTGGTTCTGTTCGTTGCCATGATGTTCAGGCAATCGAGCACCGCTCATCATAATCAGTTGACCATCGATGAGCGCCAGGCATTTTTTGCTGCCAGAGCGGCCATGCAGCACTTTCTGCTCAAGGCCAAGATGTTTCCGACCGAGCTGTACGATGCGGTCGAGATTTCGCAGGGCAAAAATCCTTTGTGTACTTTTGCCGAGTTCGATGGCAGTACTGATGATGGCCAGCCCGCTTTCGAACCGATGGCGAATCGCTCGGATCTTTATGTTCGCAGGCTCCCTGAGCGCGAACTCGATATCAACCAGCAGCCGAAATACTTCTATTTCCCGCTTCCTGGCAAAGATGCCTATATCAGGCTGGGCAGCTATCACAACCCCGATTACCGCTTTCTGGCACCCGGCCTGGCCAAAAGCGAGCCCGAAGACCGTTATACTAAGCCGTCACCGCCTCCGGCTTCGGCGAACGCCGAGAAGTATCTTGCCTACTATATACGAGACTGCAGTAATATGCTGATGGACGGTGTGCGCATGCAACCAGCTCTTGAGTTCGTTATTTCGCCACAGGTTAAGAATATTCACGAGTGGGATGCCGCAACCATGGATGGTTATCCCTATACGATGAGTTATAAGGTCACTGATGTCAAGATTCAGTCGATCAAGGGCCTGCGCAAATATGGTGAAGAAGCCATCGAAGTCAGCGTCGAAGGCGCAGTCAAGAATTTTCAGGGTAAGCTGATACCGCAGACGCAAAAGCGGGTGCAGCGTATAACCAGAACAGGGGCGGTAGATTGATGTATTTAAAGTCTGGTAAAAGGGCCTTTACTCTGGTCGAAATAATTGTCGCATGCGTTGTGCTGGCAATGTTCATGATCGGTGTTTATCAGCTTTTTATCGGTGGCAGCAAAACGGCGGGGCGCGCGCAATGGATCACCGGTACTGTAGATCAGATGCGCAATGCCCTGCAGATTATCAGCCGCGATGTTCGTAGTGCAACCTACCCGACCACTCTTTTTTCTGACACTTTTTTCGATCCCTGTGATAACTCAGATATTGCGGTTCCGGCTCAGTATTATCTGCGAATTCTTAAAGACCGCGATCCGATAAAAGCCCCAGCCAGTGGCGAACTCAAAATCATGAGCTGGGTAATGTGTGAACCCGAAAAGCCGCCGACCCAGCCTGGCAAGCTGGTGCGCAACGAAATCTGGCTTGACCATGCCTTCGAAACTCCGGGAGGAACGGTTGCCAATCTGCGTATCAAGACCGAAGCGTTCACCTATACTACCAGCGCGCAGAGTTCTTATGCGAAATCAGGTAATCTCAGTTTGAGCCCGATTCCCGAAGAATCACGCAACCGCGTTCTGGTTAACGATGTTGAATATGTTGAATTTTCGGTCGCCGGAACCATACCGCCAGAAAAACCTGTGGACTTTTTCCCGATTTCCGTTAAAATACGTACCCTGTATCCCAAAGACGCTAATGTCTTTAAGGAAAATTCGATAATGGCGACTCCGCAGGTCGGTATTGATACATTTTAAAAATAACTGTATAGTGTTACACCATGTCTAAAAAGTGGCATCAACTAGAGAAACTTGACCACAAGGCTCTCAAAAAGCTTCAGGCCGAGCGCGAGAAGGCGGCGAAGCAGGCCCAGGAGGCCGAAGAAAAGAAGCGCAAGATGGTAATCGGCGGCGCTGTTCTTTTTGCATTGGTCGTTTTGCTGATATTTGTGCAGATTATGCGCGGTCGTTCAGCAGCTCTGGCCCGTCAGGAAGAACGAGCCAAGATGCTGTTCTCAAGAATTTCAGATTTCAGTGGCAAGGTTGAACATCGCAACATTGGCACCTGGGACAAACTCAACGAAAAGTTCGAGTTCGACAAGGAATATACTTATAAAACCGGCGAAGAATCGACGGTTACCGTTCAGATGCAGCTCGACAACCAGGTTAAGCTGTTCCCGCTCTCAGAAATGACCGTATATCCGCCGACTCTCAACGAGACCGAAAACAAGATCGAAAAAGAGCCGATTCTGCTCACCCGGGGCGAACTTACTGCGGCTATTTCTCTCGATGGGCGCGGTGTTCTCGAGATAGAAGTTGCCGATATCGTTGTTGTTGGTGCGTCTGGCTTGTTCAAGGTTATCTATGATGCCGATAAAAACAAGGGTGAAGTCGTGGTCAAGAACGGTCTGGTCGAAGTCGGCAAAAAACGCGGTGGCGGCCGGCCGGTAAAGGTGTCGGGTTTTTACAAGGTCACTTTCGGCGAAGGCGACATCAGCACTCCAACTCAGGCGAGCGTTATTCAATACGACTGGCGCTGACATTCGAACATGATAAAGATTGTCAAGGCTCGGGTGCACAACCTCAAGGATCTCAGCCTTTCCATTCCTGACGGCAAACTGACCGTCATTACCGGCGTTTCAGGTTCCGGTAAGTCTTCGCTGGCTTTCGATACGATTCATGCTGAAGGCCAGCGCCGCTACATGGAGTCGCTCTCTTCTTACGCCCGCCAGTTCCTGCAGCAGATGGAAAAGCCTGATGTCGAGAGTATCGAAGGTCTGTCGCCAACTATAGCTATTCAGCAGAAATCGACTTCGCGCAATCCACGCTCAACGGTCGGCACCATCACCGAGCTTTATGACTATTTCAGGCTGCTGTTTGCCGCTATTGGCCAGCCGCATTGCCCCGAATGCGGGGAAAAGGTCGAAAGTGCCAGCGTAGCGCAGATAGTCGATGCGTTGCTGCAGTATCCCGATAATACCAGAATTACCCTGCTGGCGCCGGTTGTGCGCAGCCGCAAGGGCGAATACGGCAAAGTCTTCGAAGAACTGCGCCGCGAAGGCCTGTCGCGCGTGCGCGTCGATGGCGATATGTGGGCGCTCGATGATGAAATTCCCGAGCTCGACCGCAACAAAAAGCATGATATCGAAGTAGCGGTCGACCGCATCAAACTCGGCAGTGCCGAGCGCGAGCAGTCCTCTGCCCGTCTCAACGAAGCGGTCGAACTCTGTTTTAAACTGGCTGATGGTCAACTGCTGGTGATCATCGATACTGACAAGCCGGTCGAAAAGCTGTTCAGCGAGAATTTGCGTTGTGCGCGCTGCGATATCTCGCTGCCCGAGATCAAGCCCCGCCTGTTTTCGTTCAATGCACCGTATGGTTCGTGCCAGGCCTGTTCTGGTCTTGGTTTTCAGCTGATCGTCGATCCTGATCTCGTCGTTCCCGACCCCGATCTTTCGATATCAGAGGGCGCGATCGCTTCTGAAAATTTTACCGACTCAACCTTTTCGCGACAGTGGATGGAAGGCCTTGCTCAGCATTACAAATTTTCGCTGAATGCCCCATTCAAAAGCCTGTCGCCTGAAGTGAAGAATATCATTCTGCATGGCTCCGGCAACAAGGTGCTCAAAGTTAATTACAAAGGCCGAACCATGGCCGGTTCGCTGACCAAGCCATTTGAAGGCGTAATTCCGACACTGTCGCGGCGTTACCGCGAAACCAGGTCAGAGGGTGCCCGCAACTTTTATGAGCGCTTCATGCGCACTTTGCCCTGCCCTGAGTGCCAGGGCCGCCGCCTTAACCCGATTGCGCTCTCGGTTCGCATCGAAGGCGAGAATATTCATGAACTGTCACAACATGCCGTTGGTGACCTGGTCGATTTTTTTGCCAGACTCAAACTCAGCGAGCGTGAGCGCTTTATCTGCAAAAAGATTCTCGAACAGATCAACAACCGTCTGCGGTTTTTAAAAGATGTTGGTCTCGATTATCTCGACCTGTCGCGTGCCGCACATACTCTCTCGGGTGGCGAAGCACAGCGTATCAGGCTGGCAACCCAGATCGGGTCTGCTCTGGTCGGCATCACCTACGTGCTCGATGAGCCGAGTATCGGCCTGCATCCGCGTGATAACCGCAGACTGATTGATACTCTAAAAAAACTGCGCGATATCGGCAATACTGTGCTGGTAGTCGAACATGACCGTGAAATCATGCAGGAAGCCGATCACCTCATCGATCTCGGGCCCGGCGCCGGTGTCGAAGGCGGCACTCTGGTTTCTGCCGGCCCGCCCGAAATCGTTATGGCCGACAAACTCAGCATGACCGGCAAGTTTCTGAATGGCAGTGAATTCATTGCGACTCCGCTGGCCCGCCGCGAAGGCAACGGCCGCTGGCTGACTCTTAAAGGTGCCACGCATAACAATCTCAAGAATATCGATATTGCTGTTCCCCTTGGCAAACTGGTTGTCGTTACCGGAGTCTCAGGCTCTGGCAAGTCGAGTCTGGTCAGCGACACACTTTTTCCGCTTCTCAACAATCAGATCAATCGCTCACGTCTCGAAGTTGGCGCTTATCGCAAACTCGAGGGCATCGAGCACATAGATAAAGTAGTTAATATCGACCAGGACCCGATTGGGCGCTCACCCCGCTCTAACCCGGCAACTTACACCGGCATTTTTTCCCCGATTCGCGACCTCTTCTCGCAGACGGTCGAAGCAAAGACCCGTGGTTATGCGCCAGGCCGTTTCAGCTTCAACGTCAAGGGTGGTCGTTGCGAAGTTTGCGAAGGTTCGGGCCAGATTCAGATCGAAATGCACTTTTTGCCAGATGTTTATGTGACCTGTGATCAGTGCAAGGGCCGGCGTTTCAACGATGAAACTCTGAAGGTCAGGTTCAAAGGGCTGAATATCGCGCAGGTTCTCGATTTGAGTGTTAATGACGCGCTGCCGTTCTTTGAAGCCTTTACCGCGATCAGACGGCGTCTGCAGACGCTGGTCGACGTCGGTCTCGGTTATATTACGCTCGGGCAGGCGAGCACGACGCTTTCGGGCGGCGAGGCTCAGCGTGTCAAGCTGGCGACCGAACTTTCCAAAGTCGCTACCGGTTCGACCTTTTATCTGCTCGATGAACCGACGACTGGTCTGCACTTTCAGGATGTGCGCTGTTTGCTCGACGTTCTTGCCCGACTTGTCGACAAGGGCAATACGGTGCTGGTAGTCGAGCACAATCTCGACGTCATCAAGACCGCTGATTATATCATCGATCTCGGCCCCGAAGGTGGCGAGCGTGGCGGTTCGATTGTGGCCACCGGCACGCCCGAAGAAATCGCCGCGGTCAAAGATTCGCTGACTGGCCGGTTTATCGCCGAAGACATTCAGCGCACCGCCGGGTTGAGCAAAAATGGCAAGGGCGGCAGGAGAAGACTATATGGCTAAGGCGCGCAGCCGCTTTGCCTGCCAGTCTTGCGGGCAGGTCTTTACCAAGTGGCAGGGACAATGCACTGCCTGTCAGGAATGGAATACTATCGAGCAGGAAGCCGATGCCGGCGAATCCCGCCGCGTGCCGATGCAGAACCCGGGCGGCAGTCTGGCAATTATTCAGACTCTTGAAGAAGTCACCATGGAAAGTTCGACGCGCTGGGCAACCGGTGTCGACATTTTTGACGAGCTTATCGGTGGCGGGCTTGTGCCTGGTGGTATAACGCTGATCGGCGGCGAGCCGGGGGTCGGCAAATCTACCTTCATGCTGCAGCTGGTGTCGCGTCTTGGGGTTACCATCAAGCCCCTCGCCTATATTTCCGGCGAAGAATCGGCAACACAGATCAAGCTGCGCGCCGAGCGCCTGCGCATTGGCAATGGCAGCGATATCATACTGGTTTCTGAACAGAATCTCGATTCTGCCCTGAACGGGCTGGCTTCTTATCTGCCGCGTCTGCTGGTCGTCGACTCGATTCAAACTGTCTACACTCCCCAGATGGAAGCGACTCCGGGCTCGGTTACCCAGATTCGTGAGTGCGCCGCTATTTTGACAAAATTTGGCAAAGATCGTGGACTGCCGATTTTTATAATCGGTCATGTCACCAAAGATGGCGCCATTGCCGGGCCTAAGATTCTCGAGCACATGGTCGATACGGTGCTTTATTTCGAAGGTGATGTGAATTCGAATTTCAGAATTCTGCGCGTGTTCAAGAACCGTTATGGCGCGACCGGTGAGGTTGCAGTGTTTCAGATGACCGACAAGGGCCTCAGCCCGGTGATAAACCCGTCTGACCTTTTTATCAGCCGCAAGCGCACCGATGCGCCTGGTGTCGTTGTCGTGCCGATACTGCAGGGCAGCCGCTGCATTCTTACCGAGCTGCAGGCTCTGGTAACGCAGTCATTTCTGACCATGCCGCGGCGGGTAACTGCCGGTATCGATTCGAATCGCCTGAACCTCGTGGTAGCAGTGCTCGAAAAGCATGCCGGGCTCAAGTTTTATAATCGCGATGTTTTTGTAAATGTCGCCGGCGGCCTCAAGCTCGCTGAACCGGGTGGTGATCTTGGCCTGGCCATGGCTCTTACCGGCAGCCTCAACGATCAGCCGCTGCCCAAAGACACTCTGCTGGTTGGCGAACTTACTTTGGCCGGCGAAGTCAGGCCGGTCGCTCAGGCGGCGCGGCGCATCAACGAAGGTCGGCGCTTCGGTTTCAGCCGCTTTATTGTGGCAGCTGGCTGCGAACTGACGGATAACAAGGGAATCGTTCACGTATCGACAGTGCGTGAAGCTCTGAAGGCTGTTTTTGGCTGACAGTTGGTATTCCAGCTGTTTTGTGATAATATTTTGTGACACTTCTCGGAGGTTTTTCTGTTGAAAAAGGCTGATACCGTAACTTTTAAAGTAGACCCCAACCTGCTCGAAATTCTGCAGAGCATGCCGAACCGCTCAGAATTCATTCGCAGCGCAATTTTGAACGCACTCGAACATGTCTGTCCTTTGTGCAGTGGGGCTGGCGTGCTTTCTCCGGCCATGAAAAAGTGCTGGGACAAGTTTGCCGAAAAGCACGAAATCAAAAAATGCTCTGAAAATGATGAAATCGAGCTTGTCTGCAACGTTGAGGCTGATAACTGACTTCGTCTATGAAAAGATCTGATCGACTGAAGCTTTTGGTGTGTCTGCTGACAGTGCTTTTCGCGGTGATATATATACCGGCTCATGCCGAAAACAGCACGATCAGGGTGTTTACCAGTATTCTGCCACAGAAATATTTTGTCGAAAAGATTGCCGGTGATCTGGTCGAGGTCGAAGTTCTGGTTGGGCCAGGCATGTCACCGCACACTTTTGAACCCCTGCCACAGCAGATGAGCCGTTTGAGTCGCGCTGCCGTTTTTTTTATGATCGGTATTCCGTTCGAACAAGCTCTGATTCAGCGTCTGGCGGCGGTCTGTCCTGATCTGAAATTCGTCGATACCGGTAAAAACGTAGCGAGAAGGTCGATGAACGAGCAGGAGTCGGACCATCAGCACAGTGAAGACTGCGTGCACGAAGTCGGCGCTCCTGATCCGCATATCTGGCTTGATCCGGCACATGCTGTTACTATTGCTGCAGCGATTGCTTCTGGTCTGATCGAGATCATGCCCGATAAGGCAGCAAGGCTTGAAGAGGGGCTGCAAAAACTGACAGCTGAATTGACAGCTGTCGATGAGGAGCTGGCAGCAAGCCTCAAGCCGCTAAAAGGCCAGACCATACTGGTTTTTCACCCGGCCTTCGGCTATTTTGCCGCCCGTTACGGGTTGAAACAGCAGTCTGTCGAAATCGAGGGCAAAGAACCGGGCCCGAGGCAGCTGGCTGAACTGATTCGCCAATGCCGACAGCTAGGTATTCGTGTGGTTTTTGTGCAAAAACAGTTTCCGGTGGCCGCTGCCGAAACCATTGCCCGGTCAATCAACGGTGCTGTCGTGTCAATCGATCCACTGGCCGAAGATTATATAGCGAACCTGAACCGGTTGGGCGAAGCGATACTGGCTGGTGCAAAGTGAAAATCGACAATCCGGCGCCGGTCGTAAGATTTTCAGACGTCAATTTTGCTTACGAAGACGGCATCACCGTTCTTGAAAATATCAATTTTTCTCTGGAAGCAGGCGACTACGCCTGTATTGTCGGACCGAACGGCGGTGGCAAGACGACTTTGCTCAAGCTCATTCTCGGTCTGCTCAAGCCGGTTTCCGGTTCGATCTCGGTGCTGGGTAAACCGCCAGGTCACGCTCAGGCTCAGATCGGCTATGTTCCGCAGTTTTCAAAGTTCGATGCTGGGTTTCCGGTCAAGGTGCTCGATGTCGTTCTGATGGGCTGCCTGCGCCGCTCCTTTTTCTGGGGTCGCTATTCAGACGAGCAGGTCGAGAAGGCCCGTCAATCGCTGGCTGCCGTTGGTCTGCCGGGTAAAGAAGACCGGGCTTTTGCCGGACTTTCAGGTGGTCAGAAGCAGCGCGCGCTGATTGCCCGCGCCATGGTTTCTGAGCCACGTCTGATATTGCTCGACGAGCCGACTGCCAGCGTCGATGTTGCCGGCACCGAGCAGTTTTACAAAATGTTCGAAGAGCTTAATCAGCGTTTTACCATATTGATGGTTTCACATGACGTCGGTTTTATTTCGAGTCACGTCAAGAGCGTGCTGTGTGTGCGTAAAACCCTGCAGATACATCCGGTTTCTGAATTGACCGGTGAAGCTCTGCAGAACATATATGGCGTCGATGTCGGCATCATCAGACATGACCACCGCTGCAGCGACAAGGGGCATATATGTCCGCATTCATAAAGGACCTGCTCGAACTTGAATTTCTACAGAACGCATTTATTGCCGGCATTCTGTGCAGTATCGCCAGCGGCGTCGTCGGCACTTATGTTGTTCTTAAACGTATAACCTATATTGCTGCCGCTATTTCGCACTGCATCCTCGGTGGTCTCGGCGCTGCCCGCTATTTTTCGGTAGTCTACGATCTGCCCTGGCTGCGGCCGGTATACGGAGCCATCGTTACCGCAATCGCTTCGGCTTTGTTGATCGGGTTTATCAGTTTGCGCGCCAAAGAGCGCGAAGACACTGTGATCAGCGCTCTCTGGGCGGTTGGTATGGCGGTCGGTGTGCTGTTTATCTTCAAGACGCCCGGTTATAACGAAGACCTGATGAGTTACCTTTTCGGCAATATTCTTATGGTCTCACGCGAAGATCTCTATCTGATCGCCGGTCTCGATCTGCTGGTCATCGGGTTGGCCGTTTCGTTTTATTATCAGACGGTAGCTGTCTGCTTCGATGAGGAATTTGCACGCACCCGCGGCGTCGCAGTCGAATTCTATTATCTGCTGCTGCTTTGCCTGACCGCGCTTACAGTGGTGTTGACCGTTTCAGTAGTCGGTATCATCATGGTGATTGCCCTGCTCAGTCTGCCGGTAGCCATAGCCAGCCGTTTTTTCGACAGCGTCTGGAAAATCATGATCGCTGCCACGCTGCTGGGCATGACTTTCACCCTGAGTGGCCTGGCGTTGAGTTATTCGCCAGATCTGCCATCAGGCGCACTTACCATCGTCATCGCCGGCGCCGCCTACTTTCTGACTCTCGCCTGGTCGACATTTTCCCGCCCAACCCTGGCAAAATCAGCTGCCGCCAATACAGACAGTTGAAGACAGAGGCTTTGTGAATTCAATCAGCAGAGGGATAATCATGAGTTTTATTGTGAGACTTGCAAGTGTTTTCATTCTTTCAGTTGTCTGTGTCGGTTCTCTCCGGGCTGAGCCAACAAGTTTTCCAAGAAAAAAATTTCTCGATTACCGGCTTGTTTACAGCGCGATTTCAGAATTTCACCCGAATGAAATCCCTTATCAGCCCAGCCCGGAAAATCTGCGAGAACTGGAGTCCAGTCTTGGCAATGACAGTGAAAACCACAACTGCGACTACGTATGGCGGGAATTCGGTGAATTTTTTACGGTTGCAACCTTCCCCGGTTCCGACATCTATTTGATGATCAGTGATAGTCCCAGTCACCGTGCCAGCGATCCTTTCAGGGTTATTCTCGCGGCGAATGACAAGAAAAAAGAACTTTATATTTTGAATTGCGCTCACTCAGGATCAGTTTACGACGCGGGTTATAGGATTTCCGAAACGGGCAACTGGCTTTTAACTTTCAGCACCGAAGCCGATTTATTCACGGAAAAGCTCCTTCCTTATTGTGTGACTGAATCCTCATTGTCACTCGACCGGGAGTCGCTTGGATTGATCTCTAAGGCTTTTCAGCCCTTTAAGTCACCAGAATCCGACACTGACGAAGAGTCTGAAAACCAATATCACCTCTATCTTGTTGAAGATCCCGAGTTGATTGAAACGCGTGAATGGAAGGGCCTGAAAATAAACATGCTGAAGGATGACCGTCCGGAAAAACTTATGATACCATTGCCACTCAAATGAAAAATCCAACCGACCAGCAAAGGGCTCACCGGAAACAGCTGGAAACTTCCATTAGTTTGCAGGCAGAAGCCACAAACCAGTTTTTCTGCCTGTTGAAGCTTGTTGAGAGAGAAGTTAAAACTGCTGACCTGATTATTGCACATTTACTTCCTTTTGGGTTTCGGTTACTTGAATTTTCTGCATCTTGAAGATGATTTTCTTATTTTTGCTGTCAATAAGAGCGATGCATTTTTCGTTTTTCTGTTTGCTGCCTCTTTCGAAACCTTCGAAGCCAAATAACTCTGCATCATGGTCAAAAAAAAGACGTTCTTCAAATTTCCTGCCTGGCATCAAGGTTTTTTGCAGATAATCGCTGGCAAATCTCCAGGAATTTTCAAATTCTCTGTCGAATTCTAATTTATTTTCTGCAAGTTTGAACAGAGATCTGGTCTCACCGTCTTCCTGTCCGACGCATATTCTTTCCCTGAATGCGTCCAACGCAAATTCTGACATGTAAACCGACCCCGTTTCGGCAAAATACAATACCTTAAAGTCTTCCATATGTTCATTTTTGAGCATGATAAAGGCGGCATCATGAGCCCCAGCACCGTCATATCCGCCTGTTATCAGAATCCAGTCGCCTGCGAGTGTTTCTCGGTACATGCTGATGTAAGGGTCTTCACCGGTGTAGAAAGGATTGAAACTCATGAGACCCGAATCCAAAAACCAGCAAAGCTTTTTGTAAAGAAAATCTGAGGAATCTTTGTCCTGTTCGACGGATGGAAAACTCTGCGAATACTTTTCTGCGCCCGGCACAACGGAAAATTGATTCTGAGACAGCAGCGGCTCAGAATCTGAAATCATAAACAGGCAGAGTAGAAAACCAAGCAGAATTCCTCTGGCTTTAATCATATTGCGCATTTTCATAATTTTTTTCTGTTCTTTCCCTCAATCGAATGATGCAGGTTAACCCTGTTGGATTACCGACCCGGAAATTCAATCAGCAGCGCTGTAAGTTGTCTGCCAACTAAATGGGTTCGTATCCAGATGTCATTTTACCAGAGTTCAATACTAATCACAAAAAGTTGCGCAGTCATTCCCGCCGCCAATGATGACCATTCTTATCGCTTTTCGCCAATGAATTCTGGCAAACACCAATAGGTGGCATGTCGCAAATCATCTTTCAGAGGGCAACATAAAACTGTTGGCCTGATTATTGCTAATAAACGGGGTTCGTGGTATCCTCTCAAGCCGTGGAGTTTACCTCGTGATTTTTCAACTATTAAGAGCTCTCTTAGTGCTGACTGGCACCATTGTTGGTGTTGCAGTCGGTTACGCTGTGGCAACCGAATATACCTCCGTTTTCGAGTTTGAAAACCCACATCTGACTCTGGCGGCTCTTCTCGGCTTTATCGGCTATCTTTTCTGCTCTATTGCCGGACGCGAACTGCATCTGTGGCTCGAAGATCAGCTTGAACACAATAACAGCTACGATCTCGCCTGGGGTGCGCTTGGTCTGCTGCTCGGCCTGATCAGCGCCAACCTGCTGTTTGTACCGGTATACCTTCTCATGTACAAAGGCTTTGGCGAAGTTCATTTCGATAACAAATATCTCGAAGGTCTGGTGCCGCTGTTCAATCTGGTAATACCGCTTGCATTCAGTCTTCTGTTTGCCTATCTTGGCGTCAAGATCATGCTCAGATACCGGCGTTACCAGGCCAAGATCAACACCGACGGCGTTGCCGCCCGCCACAAGATCATCGATACCAGCGCCATCATCGATGGCCGTTTCGCTGACCTGTTCAGGCTAGGTTTTCTCGAAGGCAACATCATAATCCCGCGCTTCGTAGTCAGTGAACTGCAGTTTCTCTCTGATTCTTCAGACGAAATCAAACGCAGCAAGGGGCGCAAGGGCCTGACCAGTCTCAACCAGCTCAAAAGCGAATTCCCCGACCTGATCGTGATTGCCGAAAATGATTATCCCGACATCAACGAGGTCGATGCCAAGCTGGTCAAGCTCGCTTCCGAACTCAAGGCGATAATGATCACGCAGGACTACAACCTCAAGAAGGTCGCCGAGCTTGACTGCATCAGTGTTTTGAACGTTAATGATCTCGTGAATGCCCTCAAGCCGATTTTCGTCAGCGGTGAGGATATCGAAGTTAAAATTGTGAAAAAGGGTAAGGAGCCGTGTCAGGGCGTTGGGTTCTTATCAGATGGCACCATGGTAGTAATAGAGGATGGCGGAGACCATGTGGGCGAGACGGTTAAAACCACGGTCAGCAACATTTTGCAGACCGGCGCCGGTAGAATGATTTTCTGCCGCATAGGTAACCAGAAATGACAGCCCTTTTTGTGAGGAGAAGCAGTAAATGGGTATACGCGTAAAAGAAATAATGGACCGCAATCCGGTCATCGTCGATGCGAGTCAGACCGTGTTCGGGCTCAGAGAAATGGTAATTCTCAGACAGCCTGAGTGCGTACTGGTTACTGACGCAGAAAAGCGGCTGGTCGGCATCATGACGCCGTCGCATCTCGCGACGATTCCTGATGTCGATATCGAAGAGAAAGTTACCGCGGTGATGGAAAGCAAGTTCCGCCGGGTCAACTGCAACATGTCGGTGCGCGAAGCCGCTGCCATGCTCTCTGCCAGCGAACTCGAAGCGCTGCCGGTCGTCGATAACAACGATGAACTCGTTGGGGTCGTCACCTACAAAGACATCGTCAAGGACCTTGTCGAAGACCGCGAAGATCAGCTGTTGACGCCTGAGAGCGCGGTTATCTACCTGTCGATGACCAAAGACCCCGAACAGGAAGAATACTGGCTGCAGAAAGTCAGCAACAAAGGCTATCGCGCTGCGATCACTCAGGTCGGTGCCACGGCTGAAAAGCTGCCGATCAAGCTGCGCGAAGCAACTATCGTCGCGGCCATCGCACGCTCGGTCATCAAAGAAGATTCGCGTGAGAAATTCTCGGTCAGCAACGCTGTGCGAGATATTTTCAGCCAGCTTTATACAATCAACCCCGGGCTGGGTGGTGGCTTCAAGGTCGCCATCGTGCGCGGTGAAGGCAGAATCGCGGTAGCCGCTTTCGGTCGCTGCGGCCATGCCCTCTCGAATGGTAACGAACAGATTTTCATGGGGAGCAATATCATTTAATCATGTCACAGCAGGTTCGTGTGCGCTTTGCGCCGTCTCCAACCGGTTATCTTCACGTCGGCGGAGCCCGTACGGCTCTCTTTAACTGGCTTTTTGCCCGCAAAACCGGTGGCACTTTCGTGCTGCGGGTCGAAGATACCGATGTCGAACGGTCAACGCAGGAATCAGTAGACGGCCTGTTGCGCGACATGAAATGGCTCGGCCTGACCTGGGATGAAGGCCCCGAAGTCGGCGGCCCGCACGGCCCCTACTTTCAGTCGCAGCGCCTCGAAATCTATCAGAGCTATGCCCGTCGTCTGCTCGATAACGGCGCGGCTTACCCCTGCTTCTGCAAAGAAGAAGAACTCGAAGCCAAACGCCAGAAAGCCGAAGAAGAGCATCGTTCAGTGCATTACGACGGCACCTGCCGCCGCCTCGACAAAGAAGAGGTCGAGCGCCGCATCGCTGCCGGCGAGCCTTACGTCGTGCGCGTAAAAGTGCCCGAAAAAGATTATGTTCTCGAAGATCTCGTGCGTGGCCGGGTTGAATGGAAAGCCGAAACTCTTGGCGACTTCATCGTGCTGCGCTCGAGCGGCATGCCGGTCTATAATTTCTGCGTCGTCGTCGATGACGCCGATATGAAGATTTCGCACGTGGTGAGGGCTGAAGAGCATCTTACCAACACTCATCGCCAGCTGATTCTTTATGATGCACTGGGTATCAAGCCGCCGACTTTCGCGCATGCTTCGCTGATTCTCGGTGAAGACAAATCGAAGCTGTCAAAGCGGCACGGTGCCACGGCTGTCGGCCAGTATGCCGAAGACGGTTTTCTGCGCGATGCCATGATCAATTTTCTTGCCCTGCTGGGCTGGAACGAAGGAACCGACCGCGAAATCTACAGCGTAAAAGAGCTGATCGAAAGCTTTTCGCTCGAACGCATCAGCAAATCACCCGGCGTTTTTGACCATAACAAGCTGATCTGGATGAACGGCCAGCACCTGCGTGCCATGCCGGTCGACGAACTGCTGCCGATGGTCGTGCCGGTGCTCAAAAAGGCTATGCCCGACGATGCGCGTCTTAACAGCCCTGAGGTTCTGTGCAAGCTGGTCGAGCTGATTCAGGTCAAGATGAACACGCTCAAAGATGCCGTGCCGGTCGCCGAATCGATTCTGCGTGCCGGCCCGCCGGCCGACGAAGAGGCGGCAACCATGGTCTCGACCGAAAAGTCGAAAAACCTGTTCGCGGCCCTGGCCAAAGAATTCGCGACCTGCGAATGGGTTAAAGACGGCTACAACGCCGCCATCAAAGCCGCCGGTAAAACCGCCGACGCCAAAGGCAAAGACCTCTTTATGCCGATCCGCGCCAAGATCACCGGTTCCTGCCACGGCCCGGAGCTCGTCGGCATTCTTGACGTGCTCGGCCGCGACGAAGTCATCAACCGCCTCAACAGCTGACTGTTGGCCCGCTTGCTTTTTCCAGAAATATCTGATTAGAATACGCCTGTCTATATCTTGATGGGTTGATTTAATCTGGACAGAAACTTTGAAAGGCCGGGCTGTCGGCCGTTTTGTTTTTTTCCGAGGGCTGAGAGAAAGTTATGACTAAAATAGATTTAAATTCACTGACCGGGCTTTCCGAAAAAGAAGCTGAACGTCGACTGGTTGCAGAAGGAGCGAATGAACTTCCTTCGAGCAAACCAAAGACGGTTTTCGACATCGCCTTCGATGTGGTACGAGAGCCAATGTTTCTTCTGCTCGTGGCATGCGGTTTACTTTATCTTATGCTCGGAGACAAAGAAGAAGCTCTGATGCTTTTGGGCTTTGTTTTCGTAATTATGGGTATCACTTTCTTTCAGGAGCGCAAAACCGAACGGGCTCTTGAAGCTTTGAAAGATTTGTCCAGCCCACGTGCTCTGGTCATCCGCGACGGTGTTCAGCGCCGTATTCCAGGCCGTGAAGTCGTTAGAGGGGATCTTCTCGTTCTTGTTGAAGGAGATCGTGTGCCGGCTGATGCTGTCATGCTGGATTCTGTTAATTTTTCTACCGATGAATCGTTGCTCACCGGCGAAGCAATCCCGGTGCGAAAGTCTGCCGCATCGTTGCCACTTCCTGACAGCATGGGCAGGCCTGGTGGTGACGATCTTCCATTTATCTTTTCTGGAACCCTGGCTGTTTCAGGGCAAGGCGCAGCTGAAGTGCTTGCCACTGGCAGCAAAACCGAACTGGGAAAAATAGGCAAAGCCTTGCAGACAGTAGAACCGGAGGACTCGACGTTAAAAAAGGAAACTGCTGTTCTGGTCAAGCGTCTGTCGATTTTAGGCTTTCTAATGTGCACCCTGGTCGTCATCGTCTACGGAATAACTCGCGGCAATTGGACAGAAGGATTTCTTGCCGGCATAACCCTGGCCATGGCAATGCTTCCAGAAGAATTTCCGGTGGTTCTTACCATTTTCATGGCACTTGGCGCCTGGAGAATTTCCCGCAAAAATGTGCTTACCCGCCGCGTTCCAGCAATAGAGACTTTGGGGGCGGCAACGGTTCTTTGCAGTGACAAGACAGGAACCCTTACTCAGAATAAAATGTCACTGGTAAAGCTTTATGCTGAGGGAAGCTTTCTCGATCTGCCTCCAGAAGGGCTGTCTTCACTGCCGGAAGTTTTTCATCCCCTGGTGGAATACGGGATACTGGCCAGTCAGCGCAACCCTTTCGATCCCATGGACAAAGCCATTAGATCGCTGGGTTCACTCGCTCTTGCGAAAACTGAACATCTGCACGATAACTGGTCTCTGATTCGCGAATATCCATTGTCAAAAGAATTGCTGGCTCTTTCACATGTCTGGAAATCTCCCGATGGCCAGCAGTTGATGATTGCCGCAAAGGGCTCGCCTGAAGCTATCGGAGATCTCTGCCATCTCGACCAGGCTTCTCAAAATAAGCTGACGAAAACTATCACACAGATGGCCGATCAAGGGCTACGTGTTCTCGGTGTTGCCAAAGCAGCTTTTCAGTCAGACACTCTACCTGCAGATCAGCATGATTTTCCATTTGAATTTCTCGGGCTGCTCGGTTTTGCCGATCCTGTTCGTGACACGGTTCCTGATGCTATCAGAGAATGTCATGCGGCGGGAATCAGGGTTATCATGATTACCGGAGATTACCCTGGCACTGCTCTCAGTATCGCCAGACGCATAGGCCTTGACTCTAACGAAGCTGTAATGACCGGGCCGGAGCTTGAAACTTTGAATGAAACTGAACTTGCAGAAAAGATCAGAAACGTGAATCTTTTCGCCCGGGTCGTTCCAGAGCAGAAGTTGAAGATTGTGCAGGCTCTTAAAGCAAACGGGGAAGTGGTCGCAATGACTGGCGATGGAGTCAATGACGCACCAGCTTTGCGTGCCGCTCATATTGGCATTGCCATGGGCGCGCGTGGCACAGATGTTGCGCGTGAAGCATCCTCTCTCGTGCTGCTCGATGATGATTTTACCTCGATTGTTGCAGCAGTAAAGCTTGGCCGCCGCATTTTCGATAATCTGCAGAAAGCCATGGCCTACATTTTTGCCATCCATGTGCCGATTGCCGGCCTTTCTCTGATCCCAATTCTTTTCAAGTGGCCGCTGATCCTTCTGCCAGTTCATATCGTTTTTCTGGAGCTTCTCATCGATCCGGCTTGCTCTATTGTTTTTGAAGCTGAATCTGAGGAAGATGACGTCATGTTGCGTCCACCAAGATCGCCGGATCAGCCGTTGTTTGGCAAACGCAACCTGATTTTAAGTCTGATGCAGGGTTTCAGCGTTTTTATGGTGGTTCTGTCCGTGTATCTCATATCGAGCGGCTTGCTCAAGCTGCCGGCAGATGAATCCCGTGCTCTTACTTTCACCACGCTCATCGTCGCGAATATCTGCCTTATAATTATAAATCGCTCCTGGACAAGATCGGCAATTGCCAGCCTTTATACTCCAAACGCAGCGCAATGGTGGGTAATTGGAGGCGGAACGGTTTTTCTTGGTCTGGTGCTTTTTCTGCCTTTTTTGCAGAAATTGTTCAAATTCGCCATTCTTCACCCGCTGGATCTTCTAATCTGTATAGCGGCAGGCGGCTTCAGTCTTCTCTGGTTCGAAGGTTTCAAATATATTCAGGGCCATCGGCCGCCTGAAACTATAGAAAGAAAACACAGATTCTGATGCAGTGTTTTGTGCAAACAACATCATCAGAATCCGGTTTTTGCGTAACAATGATGAGAAGTGACGATGAACCGCGCGTTTCGAGCGGCAGTTACTAACAAGTCATTCGTAGAAATGCTGAATCGCAGCTTCTACGCCCTGTTCAGCCAGCTCTTTTTTAACTTCGCCGACGACGAAATCGCCAAGCTTGAGTTTAACCTTCTCGACGATTTTGCTGTCGACGGCTGTTTTCAGAGCGCTTTCCGGCATCATCGCGACCAGGGCTTCCGGCATATTATGGCGATTGGCATAGATTTTAGCAAGTTCGCTGTAGTTACCAATTTCAATATCGAGGCAGAGTTTGATTTTCGGCATAGTACCTCATTCGTGCAGTTATTCTGGTTTTGATCAGGTTGATAAATTATCACAACCCGTCAAAAAAGTCAGTTTTGTGTCGTTAAAAAGGTTTGTGAAAAGCCATGCCTTGTGGAAGATTGTATTATATTTTACGAGATCATATAATCAGACTGCGCTTCAGCAGAGTATCAGTTTCCAGGTCTGATGTCTCTGCTTGAAGTTGACGAAATAGCTGAATAGAGATTCTCTGGCATGCAAAGTATTGTTCAATTTATTTATGTTTCGGGTTTTGTCGGTTTCGTAATCGGGATACTGTTTTTTCCATTTGCCTGTCCCCCGGAAGTCCTTTCTAAACAGGTTCTGGGTCAGCTAGCAATAAATGCAACGGCTATAACCTCGGCCTCTGATTCTACCCGAGAATATTTAAAAATGCTGGAAAAGGCTTTGCTGAATCTGCCAGATATTGCTTCGATAACCGCGGATCCTTATGGTTTTGCCGGGACAAACCTGTATTTAACCGACATAGCTACTTCAGTAACAGTTGTCGGGCCACTTCGAGACCTTTATGGCTTGCCGCTTGTGCCGACTTTGCCCGAAATCTATGATAGAATTGATGCAGTTAAACTGCCCGGAGGGTTGAAACTCTTCTCATTCGCCATGTATGCGAGGAAAAAGGCGTTCGCAGATGAAGCCTTGAAAAGGCAGCAGTTATACGAGAAGAATCTGGCCGTATTTACAACCCGTCGGAAGTATACAGTATTCATCTGGCTTATCTTAACGTTGTCGATACTTTTTGTCTGGAAAAAGGTGAGTAATAAGAGAGCAACCTGGCTGGAAATGACCATTATGGTTATAACTGCGCTGATCTGTATTGTTCCTTTTGTCTTTCCGGGTGTTACCTTAGGCAGTGGTTTTATCGGGTCTGATGCGACAGAAATCAGTTTTCAGGAGCGCGAAGCGCTTAATGATAGCCTGCGCACTTATATGGTTAAGTGCCTGGAAGCTAGACTCATAGATAAGGCCGCTTTAGAACGACTGGTTGGCAGCCTTTCAACGCCTGCTTTGCCTGTTCCGTCGCACTTTTATCGGCAATATAGAACAGGAAGCGCGCGCCTCAGATATTGGGGTGTTGATGAGTTCATCGCGCGCGAAACTGCGCGCTGAGTTTGCTTATCCACAACTTAAACGCAAATTTGCGCAATTAGATTGCGGGGTTCGTGAACTGAGGTTATAATTGTTCAAAAAGGGGGATGCTGCAATGTACATATTCAGATCGCGTTTGTTCATAAGTACGATGCTGCTGATCTTTATGGCCACCATGATGGTTCCGGCTCAGCTGTTCGCTCAAACCGCCGGCCGCGAAAAGAGCGGCGCAGAAATATTTCTCAAGTGGTTCACCATTGGTGCTATGGTCGTCGGTGCCGGGGTCGGAGTAGCTACCTTCGGCGTGGCCGGTCTTGTGCTTGGCCCGGTAATCGGGGCCGCCGCCGCGACGTTGACCGGCATTCTGTTTCAGGCTAACCCGGTCGACCAGTGGCGGGCAGTGGTCAACAAACCACCGCGTTACAGCAACAGCAACATTGCTGGGATGGCTGTGGACATGGCCTCAGAACGAAAAACCGAAGTCAGACCGGGCGCAGATATGAGCCCGCAGGACGCCCTGGCCGCCTATCGCAGTGCTTATTCCGCTTATGAAGAGGCTGTGAAAGCCGGCGATCAGACCGATATCGCCAAAAAAGCGGCGGCGGTGCGCGATGCCAAATCGGCTTACAATAAGGCGCTTGGCCGCTGAGCAGGTTCTGTCTGTAAAAAGTTAAAGACCTCATTGCCGCTGGCAGCGACAGGCTGTCGGCGGCATGTTTATCGAATCAGGAAGTTTTGCCGCATGCTTATGACAAGAACAGATTGTAAAATAAAAACTACAGGTCTTCTGCTGCTTGCTGGCCTGATTTTATTCTGCTCTGATGCATTTGCGTCGCGGCAGCGCATGCAGCTGGCCGAACCCGATCATTCATCGCCGCTTACCGGAGTGCTGGTTGCCGCCCCACTCTTCGAAAAAACCAGGAATGGCTGGGATCCCTACAAACGTGAGTCACAGGATCCGATTGTCGAGTTGTTCGGCGGCGATGGCAAGATGCTTTCTTATGCCCGCAGCGCTTTTGCCGAAGGCAAAGACCCTGATTACCTGATCAAATTCAGACAGGTTGCCGGCAAATATCTGCAGGGCAGCAAAACCATAAAAGATGCCCTGAAAGCCCGGCAGAAAGCCCGTTGGATAATATGCCGCGAACTCACCAGTGGCCCGGGCAGGTCTGAAAAGGCTGCCAATCCTGATGCCAAGGCCGTTCTGCAACAGTGGGTCGAGGAACCGCTGGCTCTGCTGCCGCGAACTCCGATACCCGGCCTGGAATCGACCGGCCCGCATGCAGTGCCTTACCCGCTGGCCGTTTACAACGATAGAAACGAGTGTGTAGCTTTTGACTCGTTTTTTATCGTAATTGCTGATTCAGAAAGGCACTCGGCTCAGGAAGTGCCCTTCAATGTTGCCAGATCCGTCGAGAATGACACGCTCGATCTGGTTGTCTGTCATGAACTGGCACATGGCATCATGTTCGATGCCTATGGCCGGCCGCATAACCGCAAGGTTGGCCGTGGCCCAAGCATTCACGGTCATACGGCCGATCTGATCACCGACCGCGAAAAAGCCTGGCTCGAAGGCTGGGCCGAGGCTTTTGAGGCTTTTTACGGGCGCAACCGTAAGATTACCCGACTCGGCGAATCACATTACGGCATCGCCTCGTTTCTCATTGACCGTCAGGATTCGGTGCGCCGCGACCGCTGGCTCTGGCTGACCGGAAAAGCGAATCAGGCCGCACAGATGAAAAATGCCGCGCAGATGATGGCCAGCGAAGGCGTCATCGCCGGACTGTTTTTCGATATTCTCGCGAACCGGGCTCTGGTTTCGCCTTTTGAAAAGTCGATCACCGTTATGGTCAGGCGCCAGCCCAAAGATTTTGCAGCATTCGTCAATGCCTGGCTAGAACTCTTTCCCGGCGATCGCCGCACTATGCTGCGTATTGTGCTTGAACATACTAAATATGCCACTTTCGATCCTTCGGTAGCTGCCCTTTACCAGGAATTCTACCGCGCGCGCCGCGCCCTGCAGACACGCAAAGGCAGTAATACCGATGCTCTGGCTGCCGAAAAGGCATATTTAAAAGCCAAAGAAGAAGCTTTTGCTAAAGCTCTTGCCGGCGCCGACCCCTTTTCCGCACTTCCACCGCAGCTCTGGATCGGCATCGAGAATATTACCCGAAAAGGTGGCAGGGTAACCCGCATGGCCAGATTGAACATCGACCTGAACAGCGTCGATGCTTTTCTACTCGAATACTCAGGCTTGTTTGAAAAGCCTCAGATTGCAGTATTTCTGGCAACTCGCGAGAAACAGGGCTTTTTCCGCGGTAAACCCATCGATACGTTACGTAGCTTCGTCGGTGAAGAGCGCTGGAAAAAGCTGCCCGAAGAAGGTGCTAAGTTTTATCCAGAACTGCTACAGCCTTAACTGGGCAGTAATTACCGGTGGGCGCCCTGGTTTTTTATTGATCGCCATGGTTTAGCTGCGTCGACTGTTAGCGTGCATTCAAATTCACGCTGTTGTATGATTCCATAACCTTTGGACCGACAGCAAATGTGTTATAGTCGAAATATCTATAATAATAGCAGGGAGTCATCTATGAAAAAACTGGTCGCAATATTTGTGTGTCTGCTTGGTATCGCTCTTGTCAACGGTTGCTGTAATGCAGCAGCAAAACGCGACGAAGCTTATGCGAGGGCTTGTTCAGCTAATATGAGAGTAATGTCGGGATGCATCGAACTGTATAACATGGATCATGAAGAAATGATGAAAACCCCTGATTTCAGCATGTTTCAGGATGGTGGGCTGATGATGCAGAAGGGTTTGCTGAAACAGCCGATTCAGCTGCCCGGTGATAAATGCTCTTATTCTTTTTCCGGGAATTTTGACGAAGTCGATGCCGGCGTTATTTCCTGCTCTATTCATGGCACGGTAAAGGATATCGAAGAAAAATACCCGCGCCGGTAAGATCTGAAGCGGCTGAAAATGGCCACAGGAGATAGTCTTTGAACGTCGATGTAATTACCTGTGTGCTGCGTGAGCTTCGCCAGAACTGGCGGCGCACTTTTGCAGTAGTAAGCGGGTATGCGATAACAGTAGCTTTTATCATCGTTCTTGCTGCAGTTCTTCTTTATTCGAGAGTTGTGCAGGATATCGTGATCGGCGGCACCGGCACTTACTTCGTTACCTGGCTGCCGGCCTGCGGCGACATCAGTTCGCTGACCGAAGAAGAGCTGGCAAACCTCGCCAAAGGCATAATTCCGGCCAAGTGTCAGGAACAATGCGAAAACTGCACTGGCTGCAACAAAAAGCCCTACGACATTCTCAACGAAGGTTTCGTTGTCAATACCAACACCACCCGCCTGCTGACAATCGAGCTGGCAGAAAAGATTGCAGCGCTCGATTCCCTTAAAAACGTTTCACCGTGCCTGATGTTTCGCTTCAGAGACCCGACCAACAACCTGATTTTCAGCGTTGCCGGCGTGAATCCGCAAGATTATGCCGTCGTAAGAAACTGCGTCGCTGCCGGCGATCTCGTCGAGGGCAGTTACCTCGATGCTGCGCAGCCCGGTAAAATTCTCGTTGAAAGCGGTTTTGCCATCAACAATGGCCTCAAGCCCGGCATGAAGTTTTCGATTGCCGAAGAAGAATTCGAAATCTCCGGGCTGGTCAGAACAGGCGTGCGGCCGCTGAACCCTGACATAATGATGTTGTTTGCCGATGCCGAGAGGGCAATCAACAAGCGCATACACAACCCGCTCGAAAAAGAAGCCAATATAATACTGGCGGTTTCGCACGATGCGACGCATCACATCAAGGCGATGGAAGACGTTAAAAAGCTGCTTAAAACCGACAGTCTGCTGACGACCGGATGTTACTGGCCGGCTTCTGAAGCGCTTGGCCTCAGCGGTCGTATGGTCTGGGGTTTTATGCTGATCGTCATGCTTGGCAGTGTTATGTTCGCTGCAAAAATACAGTGGTCGGCTGTGGTTGAACGTTATCGTAATCTCGCCATTCTCCGGGCTATTGGCTGGTCGAGCCGGGTGATTGCCTGGCAGTTGCTTTGTGAGTCGCTGTTTCAGTCGGTTGTTGGCAGTCTGGTCGGTGTTCTGATCGGCGCCGGGCTGATCATCACCTTGCCGGTAAATTCTCTTCTCGGTGTGGATGCTGCAATGACCGGTGTTCTTAACCCGGTGCTTGCTGTGGTAATAATCGTTTTTGCGGTTCTGGCCGGGTTGCTGGCTTCATTGTTTCCGGTTTTGCGCATGCATGCGCGCTCGCCTCTCGATGATCTGAGGCGTTTTTAATCTGGTATGGAGGGTTGCATGGAGCCGTTGCTAAGGGTCGAAAAGCTCAGCAAGAGCTATCATACGCGTGGCCATGAAATTAAAGTTTTTACGGACGTATCTTTTGCGGTCAATACCGGTGAACTGTTGCTTGTCACCGGGCGCAGCGGCGTCGGCAAATCGACTCTGCTCGGCCTGCTGAGCGGGCTTGACCGGGCAAGTGGCGGCAGCATATTTTTCCAGGAAAAAGAAGTTACCGGGCTGTCACTGGCTGAACTGGCCGAATTGCGCGCGAGCAGCATCGGCATGATTTTTCAGAATTTCAATCTTATACCTGGCTGGACCGCCCGCGAAAACGTCGAGGCGGTTCTCATGCATCGCGGCATCAGCGCTGCAGAACGCCAGAAGCGGGCGACCGAAATATTACGCGAACTTGGTCTCGCCGATCGACTCGAAAATCTGCCGGCCGAGCTCAGTGTCGGGCAGCAGCAGCGCGTTGCCATTGCCCGCACGCTGGTTAATGACCCGGTATTGATTCTTGCCGACGAACCAACCGGCGATGTTGACCCTGAAACTGCCGTCGAGATCATCGATTTGTTGCTTCCCAGGGTTAAGAGTGGGCGGGCTGCCATGATCGTCGCTTCGCATGGCCTGTTCGATGTAAAGCTGGCCACCCGTGTCGTCTGCCTCAAAGACGGCATTCTGAGCGAGACTGCGCAGTGATGGCTGTCGTATGAGAGATATACTTGTAAATGCCTGGCGTGAGCTATGGCGGCGAAAAATGCGATCTTTCGGCGCTGTCGGCGGATATCTTCTCGCTTGCGCCTTTATCGTCGCCATTGTGTTGATGCTGCAGTTCGATCTGCAGTCGAAGCATGCGACCGTGAATCTTATGGGCGCCAGATTTCTGGCTTATCAGCCATTTGTGCGAACAGCTGACCCGGATGCGGTCGGGCGCCCGCTCGACCCGGTCAACGAAGGCTTTTTCACTGAACCGACGATCGCGACGCGGTTGTTGCCAAAGAGCCTGCTCGAACAGATTTCGGCGATTCCCGAGGTGCGGGCCGTTGCACCCTTTCTTCTGTATCGTTTCAAACAGGGCGAAAATGGTCATATTTTCAGTGTCGGTGCTTACGATACCAAGAATCAGGATGCCGCACGCCGCGCTCTGGTATCGCCGGCCGATCTAATCAGCGGCGCGTTTTTCAGGACCGGCGACAGCAACGTCGTGCTGGTCGACAAATCCTACGCTGATCTCTGGGATCTCAAGGTCGGTTCAGTGGTGGTAATCGGCGACATGCTTTATCCGGTTATCGGCATCACGGCTTCGCATGCTCGCACAGCCCGTGCTGACGTCTACATGCTCTGGCCTGACGCCGTAACTGCCATCAATAAGCGGCTGGGCCGGCCACTCGCCGATGAAGCCAATATCTTTCTGGTCGAGGCTAACGGTATCGAAGCGGTTCCAGTCGCCATGAAAAAGGTCGAGGCGGTGCTGCAGCAGGGCCACGCCAACCCGGTCGTCTGTATGCCGCCGGTGGTTAAGTTCATGGGGCTCAGCCATGACACGCTTCGGCTGGTTCTGGCGATTGTGGCGGTTTTGACCGTTCTTTTTGCCATGAATTCGCAGTGGTCGACCGTGTCTGAACGCCGTCACGAGATTGCCATTCTTAAAGCAATCGGCTGGAAAGATGCCAGCATTTTTTTGCAGATCATCGCCGAGTCGCTGCTGGTAGCATTGCTCGGTTCAGCCCTCGGCGCCCTGGCCGGCTACGTCGGTTTTCTGGCAATTTCGACCAGTATGGGTGCGCGGGTAAGTCTTGCTTATTACGTAATCAGAGCACCGCTGACGATTCTCGTCATCATGCTGGCTGCCCTGCTCACCGGCATCATCGCAGGGTTGCTGCCAGCCTCCCGTGCCGCCAGAACCAGCCCCGCCGAAGTTCTGCGCACTCTCTGAATTTTTCCGTTCGGTTATTTACATTCGCCATTTATTCGCTTATAATTGAAATACATGAGGCGAAAAAATGGCGAAAATTTTTGTATATTTGGTGTTCGTAACTTCCTTCAGTTTATTGAAAGTAGCTCGACAGGCATGCAAAAACACTGGACATGAGGAAAGAAACCATTTCGTTGAAATCACCGAAATGGTCAATCTCGGTTCAGGAGCCTAACGAGAAGTTCTAAGCAATAATGCTTTTCATTTGTCTGAAGCTAAATAAACGAGGCGGAAATAGTGACAGAGATAGACAAATGTGTTGAGCGGCCACAGGAACGGCTGTCGGGGGTGCTCGACAAGCTGCGGATTCTGGCGGGTGCGGCGCGGTATGATGTTTCGTGCGCTTCGAGTGGGAGTTCGCGCAAAAGTGCGCCGGGCAGTCTGGGCAACGTGGCGGCCTGCGGTATCTGTCACAGCTGGGCTGCTGACGGGCGCTGTATTTCGCTGCTCAAGGTGCTGTTTACAAACTATTGCGCCTACGACTGCGCTTATTGCCTCAACCGTCGCAGCAACGACGTAGAACGCGCCGCCTTTACCCCCGAAGAACTGGCCGAACTGACGATTTCGTTTTATCGGCGCAACTACATCGAAGGGCTGTTTTTAAGCTCCGGCGTGCTCGGCAACCCCGACTACACCATGGAACTGCTGATAAGAACCGTGCGGCTGCTGCGCGAGGTTCACAAATTCGGCGGATACATTCATATAAAGGCGATTCCCGGGGCTGATCCCGATCTGCTGTATGAGGCCGGCACACTGGTAGACCGCATGAGCGTGAATCTTGAGCTGCCCAGTCAGAGCAGCCTTCAACTGCTTGCGCCTGACAAGTCGAAAGAGCAGATACTGCTGCCGATGGCGCGCATTCGTGACTGGCACCGCGAACATAACCCGCAGCAGAATCGTCAGCGCCTGCTTCCTTCATCGCCGGCGGCCGCGGGGCCTTTGCACCCAGTAAGTCGGCCGCTGGCCGCCGGCAATTTTGTGCCGGGCGGGCAGAGCACTCAGCTGATCATCGGCGCCACCCCCGAAGACGACCGTCAGATTCTGACACTGTCTGAGAGCCTGTATCAGAAGATGCAGCTCAAACGTGTTTATTATTCGGCTTATGTTCCGGTCAATCAGGACCGGCGTCTGCCCGAACTGTCGCAACCGCCCTTGTTGCGCGAACATCGGCTGTATCAGGCCGACTGGCTGCTGCGCTTTTATCGTTTTTCGGTCGATGAGCTGTTCGAGAACGGGCCAACGGCTCTCGACACAGATTTCGATCCCAAAATCATGTGGGCTTTGCGGCATCCCGAGAGGTTTCCGGTTGATGTTAACCGCGCTGATTACGAGACGCTGCTGCGGGTACCCGGCCTGGGCATCATTTCAGCGCAGCGCATCGTGCGCGCGCGGCGGGTCGGCCGGTTGAGCTTCGACGACCTGATAAAACTCGGGGTCATCATGAAAAGGGCGCGTTTTTTCATTGCGGCACCGGGTTCGGCAAAATCTGACCTTGGGCTCGACCCTGACCTGCTGCGGCAGCGTCTGCGATATGGTGACCCGTTATTGAAGCCTCGACAGATGGCCTTTGCCGATCTGCCTGAGTTCCGTCGTGAAGTCAGACAGGAAGCGATTACCGGGCAATTCTGATGAATATACTACGTTACGATGGCTCTTTTTATTGCTTGATATGCAGTCTGGTGCCATGGTTGCGGAGGCGTCAGCTGCCTGACGGTATCGAGCGCGAAAATGCCCGCCAGCCTCTGCTGTTTGCCGGCGAAGAAGTTGCACCGGCCACTTCGACTGAACTGGCGCTGGCCAGTTCGGCTTGCAATCCGCAGGTGTTCAGGCTGCCGGGTATTTCGCGTGAAACCTGGCTGAATGCCTGGCATGCCTTTCTTTCAGAAGCGCCCGGTATCGAAATGGCGGTTGCGCGCTACCTGCTTCTGGCCGTTGAAAAACAGGGCAAAACCGACTCATTTATGGCCGACGAGCGTGTGCGTATGATTCAGCGTCTTGCGAAAAAAGTGACTTTCGAATGCCATCGTTTTAAGGGGATATTGCGGTTTCGCAGTATCGGCGACAATCTTTATTATGCTTCGATCAAGCCCGATCATTTTATTCTGCCGATTCTTGCGCCGTTTTTTGTCGAACGTTTCGCCGACCAGCGCTGGATAATCCACGACCGTCAGCGCGAAATGGCGGCGATGTACGACCTGCGCGCCTGGACAATAACCGAACGGGCAGCGACTGACCTGCCGGCCGCTTCCCCCCAAGAAGACTCGACCCAGAAACTCTGGCAATGCTTTTTTGACAGCATCGCCGTGCGTGAGCGCCTGAATCTGGCGCTGCAGCAGAAGTTCATACCCAAAAAGTACTGGCAGGATCTCACCGAACTCCCCGGCCGCTGAAAGAGAAAACAATCCGCAGTCGCCCACAGGATGTGGGTGATACTCGGGCGCTTCAGGATGGAAGCGCCCGGGTGATTGCGCAGATTACACAGATGATCACCTGAAAGAAATCTGCAGGGCTGGAGTAGAAAAAAAGAGCGCCCGGTGAGGAGGCGCTTTGAGAGTTGCACTACTGAGTCAGTTGCAGAACGTTTTCAGGTCGGGGTCTGGAACAGCACCCAGGTGTAGCCGAGATATGCCGCCAGTAGAACGAGCCCTTCGAGGCGGGTGATTTTAAGGTCGCTGCGCATGATCGGCAGACAGCCGAGACTGATTACCATCATCAGCGGGCAGTCAATTTTGGCCATGTGCTCTGAGACTTCGAGTGGCAGAATAATGCCGGCGACTCCGAGAATGCCGAGAATATTGAAAATGTTCGAACCGACAACGTTGCCTACCGCAATATCTGACTGCCCCTTAGTGGCTGCCACTACGGAAGTCGCGAGTTCCGGCAGAGAGGTACCGGCGGCAATCAGGGTGAGGCCGATGACTTCGTCAGAGACGCCGCCCGCTCTGGCGATAGCAACCGAGCCCTGCAGCAGAAGTTTCGAGCCGGCTATCATGGTGACGAAGCCAGTAGCGATGAGCCTGAGTTCTTTCCAGAGTGTGGTCGGTTCTTCGGCGGGAGCCTCGGCGCTCTCTTCTGTCTGTGGCTCCTGGCGGGCCTTGTAGTATGAATAAATCGTGTAAATTACGAGAAGGCAGAACAGTATGATCGACTCTGTTCTTGAGATGAGCCGGTCTTGCGTCAGATACCAGAACAGCCCGGCGACTGCGATCATGACCGGAACATCGCGACGGATCACATTTTTGCTGCAGGCGATCGGTTGAATCAGCGCTGCGATGCCGAGAATCAGCGCGATATTGAAGATGTTTGAACCGACTACGTTGCCGACGGCGATGCCGGGGTTACCGGCGAGACTGGCATCGACACTGACGACGAGCTCGGGCATTGAAGTGCCGAAGGCAACTACGGTCAGCCCGATTACCAACGAAGAAACGCCGATGCGCTTTGCCAGGTTCGCCGCGCCGTTAACCAGCCAGTCGGCGGCAATTGTGAGAAGGTAGAATCCGGCTCCGATCATTGCTATGATTTCGATGAGCCCCAATTCAAGATTAAAAATCATTATGGCCTCACTTGACAAATGAATAGTAACAGAAACACGGGGCAGAGAGGCCGCAATAGCATCTGTGGCCTCTCTGCCGTCATTAAAATGAGCATATCGAGATCAGATCAGGCCTGAATACATGACGATCAGCCCTATCGCGAGAGTGATGAGTGTTTTGACAACTATATCAACTATCACTGCAGAAGGCTTTTCGCTGTTATCGGCGCTTTCAGGGTTATTTGCCGAGAGTTTTCCTTTGTCCATGATTTAATCCTTTCAGATGAACCTGTGCTTTTGATGCGGCATAAAAAAGCCGCGAAATAAATTTGTGATGAGATTGTGAGGTTCTCTTGCCGGAAAGGATCACCCGTCGCTGCGGGGAAATTGAATCAGAGTCATGCCCCATTCATGCGGGAGTACCGCATCATCGGGAGCGCGGTGCCGGTGTCGGTTTGGCAAAAAGCCTGAAGGCTCGGTCTGCCCTGCCGTTTTCAACCGACAGCGTAGTAACTGCAGCGGCTGCTGACGCCCGAAAGCGAATATCTGACCGAAACGCAGGGCCGGCCTGGGGCTGCTGAGCGTTGCCTCGGAAGAGCATGGCTGGTTGAGCTCGAGCTCCGATCTATCCGGGTTGTATGGCAACAGTTCCCGGTCGGTGTGCCACAGACTCTGGCACAATCCGAGAATCAGAAAGGTTACGAGAATGATGCGTTTCATGCTTTTATAATATCACATATCGAACTCTAAATGAAGAAGCAGCGCCCGAAGCGGGCGCTGCTGCGGGTGATCAATATAGAAAATCAAGGCTGGTTGGCGAAGCCTTTCGATGCCGGGCCGGTATCGGCCGGTGTGCCGGCGATGCGTGCCAGAAACGTGTCGCCGAGATTTTTGAGGTGGTTGGTTATGTTGTCGAAGTAGCTGAAATGAGCCTGTTCTTCATCGATGATCTGCTCAAAAAGCTTTACTGAAAGGTTGTCGCCGTTTTCGCGGCAGACGAGCAGAAACTGGTTGTAATCGTCGATGGTGTCGTCTTCAACTTTGGCGTCGAACGGAAAAATCGCTTTGACGTCCTGGCCCTTCTTAACCTTGTCGGCTACGTCGCTGGTCGGTTCGCCGCCGAGTTCCTTGATTCTTTCGGCAAAAGCTTCAGCGTGACGCATTTCGTCGATGGCGATGAGCTTGACCTTGGCTGCCAGCTCTCCGTAATCGGCGTCGTCGAGATTATAATGCTGATTCATGTACTGATGAATCGCGTAGAGTTCCATAGATCTGGCCTTGTTGAGAACTTCAATGACCTTTGCTTTACGTTCCTTCTGCATGGTGACCTCCGTGAATTATTTCTTCAAATTACCCGGCAATTTTACTACATACTCGCATTTTTTGCATGCTGGTAGTTAAGATTTGTATTGATTGAAATGAATGTTTATATTGATTATTATCAGTTGAGAGCAGTCCAGATTGAGCTGCAATTTAACGAATGGAGCCAGACAAAGATGTTATTCAGACAAAAATCTGCATCAGTATTATTGCTTTTTCTCGTTATAGCTATTGGAGCGGCGACTTTGAACGCCGGCCAGCCCGATTTCGACTGCCCGGCTGCCAAAGAAGCTCTGGCGGTAATGGAAAGACTTAAAACTAACCCCGAGACTCAGATGATGGCAACAATGCTCGAAAATGCGCATAAGGGGCATCCGTTCATTCTTGCCATAAGAATGTCCCGCGATGATCTGGTTGCAGAAATGATTGAAGCTGGTTTCGATCCGAAAGTTGAGCAATCGAACGGCGATTATCCGCTCGATGTCGCAATAAGCGCCTGGTCTCCCGGCCTCAAGACTGATGTCATCAAGAGAATCCTCGAAGCCGGAGCCGACGCCAACCGAACCGATAAGAACGGTGTTTCACCTCTGCATTATGTATCTATGAGCGGCCACTCTGAGGTTGTCAGCCTTCTTCTCAAACATGGCGCGAATCCAAATCTGCCGACAACCGGCGATGCGATAAAAAAATGGACGCCGCTCCACAGTGCCGTAAAAGGTGGTAAGAGTGAAATCGTCTCACTGCTTTTGGCCAGCGGTGGGGATCCACACCAGAAGAACGCCGAGGGAGTTTCGCCTCTCGAGATGGCGAAGGCTGAGAACAGCGAAGAGCTGGTTAAGCTGCTTTCTGCTGCAAAATCTGAGAGCAAAGAATCATCGCCGGCTGCTGATGTTGCGCCAGTCGAACAGGTCGATAAGACCGCTGAGACTTTTAAGAAAGCCATGAATCTGGCCAAAGAAAAGAAACTCAGCGAGGCGCTGCCGCTGTTCGAAATCTGCTACAAGGCTGATTCGAGAAACGACAACTACGCCTATTATCTGGCTCTTGCCCAGGCGAAGTCCGGAAAAACAGACGAAGCCAGGCAGGTCTGCCAGGAACTTCTTCAGCGCAGCCCTGGCCACGAAAAGGCTGTAACTCTTCTTGACGCGCTTAACAAATAGTCCAGATAGCTTCCAGCAGGCTGAATCGATATGAGAAGTATAATTATATTCTGCATGATAATGTTCGCCGGGATTATCATTATTCCGAATCTGCAGACAACGGCGCATTTCAACGCCTATGGCGCCTGTCATAATCAGTGCCGTCAGTTTGCCGGAATTTTCGATCAGTATCGCACCTGCTTTCCAGATTCTGATATAAGTGCGGTGACCGCCGATAATTACGACTGGCTGATAGCCGATATCGAAGCGAAACGAAACGAAATGTCGCTGCCCGCGCAGCTCAAGATCGCAGAAGTCGCACGCTGTCCGTCGGCCGGCACCCCGCTGCTTACGGCGGTGAACCGCGATGCTCCAGACCAGATAATTGTCTGCTGTAAATTTCATCAGAACGAAGGCGAGTCTGACAGAAATGTTGAAATGCCGGCTTTTCCCGCTCATGATCAGCAGATGGTCGAGAATAACGAGCGCGCTTTTTATGAGCGTTTCGTCAGAAGCAAATACATTTTTGGCCTGCAGCCACACGTTCAGGTAATGATTTTATTTGCTTTTGCCGCTGCTGCTGCCTTTATCTTCAGAAAAAGAACCTGATGATGAAACTGCTTACTTGAGCTGGCCGGCGAGATGACCGCTGGAAAAGGCCCATTGCAGGTTGTAGCCGCCGCAGGGGCCGTCGAGGTCGACGATTTCGCCGCAGAAATAGAGGCCTTTGACGAGCTGGCTTTCGAGCGTTTCGGGCTTGATCTGTTTGAGGGAAACGCCACCGCGGGTGACCATAGCTGCTGCGAAGCCGGCGTGCCCGATTACGGTCAGCGGTGTGGCGGTCAGCAGCTTGATCAGGTTGTCGCGCTGCTGGCCGGGCAGTCTGCCAAAGGCTGATTCAGGGTCGATATTGACGAGTTTGCAGAGCTCGCCGGCGAGTGGCCGGTTCATAATTGTCGCCAGTATATCAGCGGCGCTGCCGGCCGGTTGTGCCTGCTTTGCCCTGTTTATGGCGTTTCTGATCTGTTCTTCGTTCATGCCTTTGCACAGGTTTACCAGCAGCGGCACTTCGCCGCATTTTTTCAGCAGCGGCGTGATTTCGCGGGCGAAGTCGAGCACGACCGGACCGCGAATGCCGTTCTCGGTGAAGATAAGATCACCGGTTGCCTGCAGTTTTTTCGTTTCGGGCAGGTTTATGCGCATATCGACTTTGCCAACGGTGTCGGCGCGGCATCTGCCGACCCAGGTTTCGCGCGTTGTAAGCGGCAGCATCGCCGGAAACAATTCTTCTATCTTGTGCCCGAGCGCCGCGGCAAGTTTGTAACCGCTGGCATCGGCGCCAAGCGAAGGGTAACCCGGTCCACCGCTGGCGAGAATGACGCTGTTGGCAGAAAAGCTGCCTTTGTCAGTGATTACGCCAGTTACGGCACCATCTTTGCAGTCGATCTGCTGCACTTTCGTGTTGCATGCCACCTCGACGCCGAGTCTTTTAAGTTCGACTGTCAGCGCATCAGCGACAGTGTCAGCCTGATGCGTGACCGGAAACACCCGAAAGCCATCGGGAGCATGGCAGGCGACGCCGATTTCGGCAAAAAAGGCGATGAGAGCCTGATGATCGAACTCTCTGAGCGCCGGAATCATGAACTTGCCGCTGCGCCCGAAGCGGGCAATGAACTTTTCGTTGCTCAGCGTGTTGGCAATGTTGCAACGCCCACCGCCACTGGCGCGCAGTTTGGCGCCTGGTCGTTCCTGCTTTTCGAGCAGCAGCACCCTGCATCCGCGCCGCGCAGCAGTAATCGCGGCCAGCATTCCCGCCGCCCCGGCTCCGATAGCGATGAGATTGAATTCTTTCATGTCTGAGCAGAATAGCCTTAGTAAATCATGTTGTCAAAACAATTGAGCTGATGAGTGGGGGCATAGTATAATCAGCCGAGATTTTTTAAGCGTAGTGAGTAAAGAGGGGCTTGCCAGTGAGAAGATTATTTTTGTCAACTTTGTGGGTGTTTCTTTTTTCATGCCTTTTTTGCGGCAACGCGAGCATTGCTGCTGATGATCAGATAAATCGCGGCCGGCCGGGGCTTGGCGAGTTTGCGCCTTTTGCGCAACATCTGGAAGCTGCCAGAAAAGCCAACAGAGCCGGCCGTCAGGAAGATGAGCAGTCAGCGCTGCAGGCGGCCCGCCGGTCGCTTGACAACGTCAGAATGGAATCGCCGCATGCCCTGATTAAACAGGATTTTCAGAACATTCTGGTCAAGGATACGTTCAATCGTATTCACGGCGCGCCGTCAGATCAGCTGCGTGGTCTTTATTTCGGGCTCGAATGCGGCACCAAAGGCGGGCTTTATGAACATCTCGACGAAGCTATTCGCAGCCATGAATCGCGCATGCCCTATTATTCAAAGCAGTCAGGTGGAGCATCTGATCCGCTGTTCCGCAAGATCGCAACCCTGCAGCGTCTCAATCTGCCGGTTGCCTGGTATATCGACCTGCAGGCCAGGCGCTTTCAGAAGGCCGGCATTCCGATAATCACCGGTGATCTTTTTTCGATGTCGACGATTTACCCGAAAGAGCGCCCGCCCCGCTATAACGGCATCATGAGCGATGATACATTGAAAGCCGTTCGGATAAAAGTGAGAGAGTTTCAGAAAAAGGCGTTTCGGCATTTGTCGAAGAGTGAATTCTACAAAGTTGCTGAAGCAACCCATGAACTGGTCATCTCTCTGCGTCAGCTCGAAAAACAGCATAACGTGCATCTGGCAATGATGGTTCATATGCTTGATTCAGTTGGCTACACTGCTTTGCATGCAGCCGGATATCAGCAGAAAACCTGCGGCGCAACCGACAATCTCGCTCGCCAGTTCCTGACTGTACAGATTTTTCCGCTGCAGGAATGCCTGCCAACCGATCATAAAGCTCAGGCTCTGCACGCCAAAGGCATTGGCGTGATAGTCAACGACGTTCCCGACATCCACTTTCTCAAAGAATGGGAAGTCTGGCAGTCACAGTAGCGTTAGCAGAAATGCGACCCGTTGCCCGGTGATTTATGGAAGACCGCCGATAAAAATCGTGTTAAGCAGAAACAGATAAGCCAGCGCGACCGAAAAGATGGCCCATAAGATCGTGCAGATTCCGAATGAAAGCGAAACGATATTACCATTGAACCAGCGAAAGCGGTTTTCTATAAGAAATGCAAAACCGAAAACGAATGAGGTTATGTATCCGGAGAACAATACCTGGTTGCCGTCTGAAACAGAGCGATTCATGATAAGAGAGGCAACAAAGCTGATGGCCAGATATATCACGGCATACCAGAAAAAAATTCTGAAAGAGCCAAACCGGCCGGGAAAAAACAGTCCAGCAGGCAATTTTTCGGGTTTAGACGGTTGGCCGGCAGTATTATCTGAGTAAACTTCGTTCATAGATATCTTCCTCTCCAGTATTCGGAGTGGCGCCTTGATTTTACCACTCAGACTCTGGTTGAATCTAAAATATAATACACGAGTTTGTCTTCGTTGTTTGCGAATAGCGCAAATTATCGGCTAAAATGTGGAGAGTCCGAGGGTCTTTCTTTAAAACTTTTTGGCGACAGCCACGGTATTCTGAATGAGAAGTCGGTGTACGACTATTGTTTCAGACATTTATAGAGGCTCTGTTTGATCGAAGATCGGTTATTGGAGGCAGGATATGATCAATAAATCGCTTATCGCTATGGTGCTGCTTATAACAGGTGTCGGTGCCGTTTTTGCCAACCCGGCGCTGATCAGCCCATTTGAAGAGCAGTCGGTGGTTTTTGCAGATGCCGGTTCTTCGCAGGCCCGCGAAGTAGCGGGAACAGTGACGGCACGCTGGAAGCTCAACGTCAGAATCTCGCCTTGGGGAACCATCATCGACGGCTTCAAACCTGGCAAAAAAGTGACGATCGTCGCGCGCGAAGGTGACTGGTATCGCATACGTTATGGCTCTGGTTTTGCCTACGTTCATACTAGTCTGATCAAAGTTTCCGCCGCCGAAGAAGATATGATAGCAACAACCGCGCCCGGAAAAACTGGCCCGGCAAAGCCTTCTGCCAGCCCCAGCCTGCCTTTGCCGGGCAACACGACTCCGGTAAGCACCAAAACCGGTGGAATCAACGGCCCCGCGATTCCGGCTGAATTGCTCAAAGGGCTTGCCGAAGCCAAACAGACCGAGTGGTTCAGATCGCATAAATGCCTGCAGTTTGCCGGAACCGTAGCTGCCAAAGCCGGCGCAACTCGCGGCAAAGCAGCGGCCTCTCAGCCGCAGGCGGCTTATCCGGCTGACAAGAGATTGCGCGGCTATCAGATCAACGATCTGCCAAAAGCAGTCGAAGCCGGGCTGCTCAAGCCGGGTATGCTGATACACGTGAAGATTCATTACGATAAAGATCCGGCCTATCATAAGGCTGACAATGCTCATCACTGGTTTGTTTACATGGGTAAAAACAGCAAAGGCGTGCCGATGTTCGCCGACAATACCCACAAAGGCGAGCTGCAGACGGCACAGCAGGTTTATTCAAACATGAAAGGCTGGCGCAATTCAAAAATCTACGGCGACGCAAAATACGGCTACGTACCGCGTGTCACCGCAGTTCACGACCCCTTCGCCGACAAACGCTGACTTTTTATATTGCCTGATAATGGCGATATTGCCCTTTATAAAACGATTTGAGGGCACCGCTTTTTTCGAGCTGCCTGAGTGAAGTCTGAATCTTGCTGTCGCCGTAGCGTCTGAATTTGCCGCTGATTTTAGTAATAGTTCTGGCGGTGGCGCAGTATTCGAGAATTTCTTCGGCCAGCAGATCGACGCTGTCGGGCAGCGCCTTATCCGGAAAAACCATGGTAACACCTGGATTGGCCGGCGCAATGTTCTCGCCTGCTTCGAAGCTCAGGCAGTCGGCCTGCCCGGCCAGAAAACTGCGGATTCTGCGACGCAGGGCGCCGCCTTCGCCGCTCGAGCCATATCCGTGTATAACCTCTATGCGCCGCCAGTCGCGGTTCTTAACGCAGGCGTTATAAAATTTTACGAAGGCCTCGACTGCTTCGATCTGGGTATAACCATGTAAATCAATTTCGTTGCTCATCAGGGGACCATGATAATCGATCATTCCTGCCAGTTCAACTGCCATTCAGGTTTAAAAAACACAGGGTAATTCCACTAAACTTAACTTATTATAAACAAAGGGCGCAGGCGGGCATTCTTCGTCAGGGATGGCGATTATGACCGGCGCGACAGGATGTCAAGCGCCGGGCCTCATAAGCGCAAGTTTGTGAGCCGAGCACTTTTGACTCAAAGGCTCCAGCAATCGAGAAGTAGATGAGGCGGTTTGCCGAAGGCAAAGGCCAGCTCTGAGCCAATCCTGGAGCGTTGAGATTTCGCCGAGAGCCCGAGTTAGATAGCCAAAGCTTGGTTATTGCCGGAAATACAATCATTATTAACTTTTTATGTGGCTCCCTGAATAGCCGCGGGGTGCTGTTGACTTTGGCGGCGGGTAAAACTATTATGACACAGACAAATCAACGATACGGAGCAATATCATGGCAGAACGTTACGATGCGCAAAAGGTTCAGGAAAAATGGCAGCCGAAATGGCGTGAAATGGGGCTTTACAAGACCTCAGAAGACCGCAGCAAGCCCAAATTCTACTGCCTCGACTTTTTTCCTTACCCTTCAGGAAACGGCCTTTCGGTAGGGCATCTGCGCAACTACGTGCCAACCGACGTGGTTTCGCGCATGAAAAGAATGCAGGGTTTCAACGTTCTGCACCCCATGGGCTGGGATGCCTTTGGCCTGCCCGCCGAAAACTTCGCGATCAAGATGGGTGTTCACCCGGCCGTTACTACCGAAAAGAACGCCGGTAACTACCGCCGCCAGCTCAGTCTGGTTGAATGCGGCTACGACTGGGATCGTGAAATCAATTCGACCGATCCCGGCTACTATAAATGGACACAGTGGTTCTTTCTGCTTCTGCACAAGCGCGGTCTCGCCTATAAAGCCACCGGCGCCCAGTGGTGGTGCCCGGACTGCCGCACCATTCTCGCCAACGAGCAGGTTGAGCAGGGGCGCTGCTGGCGCTGTGAATCGCAGGTCGAAAAGAAAGACCTCAACCAGTGGTTTTTCAAGATCACTGCATATGCAGACCGTCTGATTGAAGACCTCAAAACCGTCGACTGGCCCGACCGCATCAAGAAGATGCAGGAACACTGGATCGGCAAAAGTATCGGTGCTGAAGCCAACTTCAAGGGCATCAGCCCGATAAATGGCGAACAGCATGATATTCCTATCTTCACGACCCGCGTCGATACAATATTCGGCGTTACCTTCATGACGCTGGCACCCGAGCATCCGCTCGTCGAAAAGCTTACGCACCCTGACAACAAAGCGGCAGTAGAGGCTTATATTGCTGATTCACGCAAGAAGTCAGAGATCGATCGTCTGTCGACCGAAAAAGAAAAGACCGGCGTTAATCTCGGCAGTTTCGCAATAAACCCGTTCAACGGCGAAAAAGTGCCTGTATTCATCGGCGATTACGTTCTCTACGGTTACGGCACCGGCGCGGTTATGGCGGTTCCGGCACATGACGAACGCGACTTTGCCTTTGCAAAAAAATATGGCCTTGCCATAAAAGAAGTCATCACTCCCGATGGCAAACCGCAGGGCGAGCTGCAGCAGGCTTACACCGAATATGGCACTCTTATCGAATCCGGCCAGTTCAGCGGCCTGACCAGCGAAAAAGCCATCGAAAAGATGATCGCCTGGCTCGAAGAAAACAAACTTGGTTCTGGTCGCGTTAACTACAAACTACGCGACTGGCTGATTTCGCGGCAGCGCTACTGGGGCGCGCCGATTCCGATAATTCATTGCGACAGCTGTGGTGAAGTGCCGGTGCCTGACGATCAGCTGCCGGTTAAACTGCCTGATATTAAAGAATTCAAACCTGGTTCTGACGGCAAATCGCCGCTGGCTGCGATCAGCGAGTGGGTTAACACGACCTGCCCGAAGTGCGGTAAGCCGGCGCGGCGCGAAACCGACACGATGGACGGCTTTGCCTGCTCGTCATGGTATTTTCTGCGCTTCATCAGTCCAAAGCTTGACACAGCGCCATTCGATGCCGAGACAGCAAAATTCTGGCTGCCGGTCGATCTCTATGTCGGCGGCGCTGAGCATGCGGTAATGCACCTGCTCTACGCCCGCTTCTGGACCAAGGTCATGTATGATGCCGGTCTGGTTAACTTTATCGAGCCATTCAGCCAGTTACGCAATCAGGGCATGATGCTGGCGGCCGATGGCAGCAAGATGAGCAAATCCAAAAACAACGTCATCACACCCGACGAAATGGTCGAAAAATACGGTGCCGACGCCTTGCGCGCTTTCATACTGTTTCTTGGCACCTTTGAATTTGAAGTTTCATGGTCAGACGAGGGTATGCGTGGCATGCATCGCTTCGTTAACCGTGTTTACGACCTGATCAGCGAGAACCCGGGCAATGGCACTGGCAAAGCCGAAGGTAAAGAAGCCGAAGATCTTTATCGCATCGTGCATCGCACGATCAAGGCGGTCAGTAACGATCTCGCCAACTTCAGCTTCAATACTGCTATTGCCCGCCTGATGGAACTGACCAACGCCATGATTGATGCTGCCAAAAAGACGCAGCTGGCTTCGACGACGCTCTGGCGTGAGGCAGCACAGACTCTGCTCAGGCTGCTGGCCCCGATTACGCCTTTCCTCGCCGAAGAATTATGGGAACAGATCGGAGAAAAAGGTTCAGTGCATCAGCAGACCTGGCCGGTTCATGACGAGAAGGCGCTGGTTGAATCGACGATCACACTGCCGGTTCAGGTTAACGGCAAACTGCGCGATCAGCTCGAAGTGCCGGTTGATATCGATGAAGCCGGGGCCCGCGTCGCCGCGGCAGCGAGCGAAAAGGTACTGAAGCATCTTGAAGGCAAACAGATTGTCAAGTTCATTTATGTACCCAAACGCATGATCAGCTTCGTTGTGAAATGAGCTGAGTATCAGAACAGCAAAGGTCGGCCGGGTACAGCCCGGCCACTTTTTTTGAGCAACAGCCGGCATTTGTGATACAATTTCAGTAGAAGCAGTTTAACAACTGCATGCAGTCATCTCTGGTGGCACTGGTCATTCGTGCGCGATTTTTGGAAAGGCAATTAATGGATCAGCCGGCTAAGAAAATGAAGGTGCTGGTCGTTGAAGACGACGCGTTCTCGCGGCAATACATAACCTCGGTCATTCGCATGGGTGATTACGAGGTAATGGAAGCGCGCGACGGCGCCGAAGGTCTTGCCATGTTCGAGTCTTTTGCGCCTGATCTGATTTTTTCGGACATTTCGATGCCGGTCATGGATGGGCTCGAAATGCTGGAACGGATCAGGCGCAAGTCGCATGAAACGATAGTGGTCATGACCACGGCATTTGGCAGCGCCGAATTTACACTCAAAGCGCTGCGTCTGAGGGCAAATGATTATCTGGTCAAGCCGGTTGTGCCGAAAGACATCATCGCCAATCTCAGGAAATATGCCGATGTGCTGGCAGCGCGTACCGTCGAGCGTGAGGTTATTGGCTTCATCCAGGAGCGTTATCTGAAGCTGCGTCTTGATAATCGACTAGAGGTGCTCGGCAAGGTTGCCGATCGCCTGATGCAGGAAACCGAAGGCCGCATACAACCTGCCGATCGCATGGGTGTGCGGCTGGGGCTGCTCGAAATAATAATCAACGCCATCGAACACGGCAATCTTGGTATCACTTATCTTGACAAAACCAGCGCAATTGAGGGCAGAGGCTGCGATCTCAACGATCTGGTCAATGAGAGGGCCGTCCAGGAGCCATACAGGAGCCGGCGTGTGCAGATTCAGTTTCAGATGAAAGCCGAGATGTGCGAATGGGTTATTGAAGATCAGGGCGAAGGTTTCGACTGGCAAAGCGTGCCTGACCCGAACGATCCGGCTAATCTGATGTCGATGCATGGTCGCGGCATATTGCTTGCCCGCATGAATTTCGACGAAGTAATCTATCTGGGGCGCGGCAATCAGGTCATTCTGCGTAAAAAGCTGACTCAGCCGACCTGATTCTGGTGCTTGGCTTACTTTCTGGTGGCTGATATAATGGCGACTATGAAAAAGATTATCACTGCTGCAATAGGTGTGTTTTTTATACTGATGTTTCAGGGAAGCCTGTCGGCGCAGTCTGCAGGCTGGAGCGGGCCGTCTGCGCATGAGGCGTTCGACAAACCCAACCTGCATACTCCCAAAGATCTGTATCGCATGGCGCGTGAGGCCATGGCTTCAGGCCTGCTTGAGGAGTCGCGGCTGTTTGCGCTGCGTCTTTTTTTTGATGGTAACCGCAGCCAGAATCTTCTTAACCTTCTCGGAATCATCGAGCTTCAGGCTGAACAACCGCTGCTGGCAGCCGAGTGGTTGCGCCGGGCCAGTGCGCTTTCGCTGACCAACAAAGTGGGGCAGCGCTATCTGACCCGTCTACCCGCGAAACCGCGACCGATCCCGGTAGACCAGACAAAACTGGCCGATCATTTTAACGAGATTTCTGAGGCCCTGCCAAAGATTCAGGAGCGGCTCGCCAATCCGAAGCTGCATTCAGGTGCCATCATGAAAGCCCTCGAGCGAGGTCAGGTCTATCTTGCGCTTGCCCTCTCCGAAGAATACGAAAAGAAATATCCCGGCCCCGATGGCCCGGCTCTGACTGCTCTGTGTGCCTGGTATCTCGGTCGTAACCGCGATGCCCTGAATATTATCGAAAACAACCTGAAAAAAGAGCCATATCATCCCATGCTGCTGTTCGTGAAGGCGATGATCGAAGATTCCAATCCCGGCAGCTCTTCCGGCAGTTTTTTCAGGGCGCTTTACGATCTTGACCAGTGGACAAGGGCGCTTTCGCTGGTTGACCAGTACAGCAAGGCAAATCCCTCTTCGCCCGACGCTTATATTACCCAGGCAAGAATTCTGCTCGATCTCAACAAGGTTCGTGAGGCCGGTCAGGCTCTACAGGAAGCCGGCGTTCGCGACCCCGGTAATCCCGAGATCGAACTGCTCTGGGTCGGCCACCTGCTGCAGCGCAACGAAAAAGATAAGGCGGCGACGCGCCTGGCGCGCGCGTTCAGACGCGGTTACAACATGCCGTCGGTAAGTTTGACCGCAGCTTTGTTCGCTTTGCAGAATGGTAGAATGAACGAAGTCAACGTAATACTCAACGATGCCGTAAGTTCACGGCCATTCACCGATCCCGAAGCCTACCCGGTCTACATTACCCTGTTGCTGCTGGCAGATCGCACTGCCGATGCGCGCAATGCCCTCGACGAATGGCGCGGTCGGGTGGCAGAACGCAGTATGGTCTGTTATCTTGAGTCCTTTTACTGCTTCAAAATCGGCGACAACCGGCAGGCTCTGACCTGGCTGCGCAAAGGCTTTCAACTGAACCCTAACCGCATTGGCATGTTGCAGTTCCTTTCCGGGTTTCCGGCTCTTGGCGACGACCCCCGCCTGTTCGCCGAGATCAACAACCGACTCGCCGGTGCTGCGGTTTCCGGTTATTCAGAAATGCCTGTTCCGGAAGCTTTGCCAGACGCTACCTCTCAGTCTGCTGTCAATGCTCAGGTTGCGTCGACCGCGCCAGTCTCTACCGAAGTCTCGGGTGACGGCAAGTTTCAGATTACTCTGGGCTCCGGCATAGACCCTTCGGCCCGCAGCATTCTTGGCTCTGAACTTGGCAGAATGTATGAGCGCATTGCCTCCCGCATCGGAACCCTGACCGTACCGATTTTCATCAACTTCATTTCGGCAGAAGGCCTGGGGCCGACGATAGCTCTTTATGAGCCGGCCAACACAGTAGTTACGGTCACGACCATCTATTATGATGCCGATATGATCAGAAACATCATTCTCGCCAACTTCGATGCCCTCGGCGACGATGAGATGGGCCCGCTCATCGAAGAATTGCCCGGTCATCTGCTGGCTGGCGAACTTACCCGTCTGATCATTCAGATACTGATTCCTGAAGCCAAGACCAACCGTGCCGCTACAGCCTGGATGCAGCACGGCCTCGCCGAAGTTCTTGCTGCCAGCCCGATCAGCCTGCGTTATCGCCTGCTGATTGCACAAAAAAGCATCGAATCTGGTGCCGCCAAGCTGGTTTCAGGCAATATGCTCAACAGCATCTTTTCCGAAGGTTACACTTCACCGTCGGTATTCGAAACCGCTACCGCCCAGGCTTATCTGATGACCTGCTTTCTGATCAAGCGTACCGGCAATCTCGAAAGAGGCTGCCGCGACATGATGCGTATGATCGAGATGGTCAGCAAGGGCACAGCTTTTGCCGACGCACTCAATCAGGTATTCAAAATCAACGAAGCCGATTTCGAGCGAAGCTGGAAAGAATCAGCCTACTGGGCTCTCAAGCAGGGGTTGGCCTACGAGTGGTGATCTGAACTGCCGATCAGGGCAGTCTGCAGAATTCATCGAGATTTCTGGCATTCAAAGTCGGGTTAAGGCGTTTTTCTTCGCCGAGAGTGCGGGTCGGGAACGGGCCGTAGTTATGGCCGCAGCAGACTATCAGATGGTCCGGCAGGCTTTTGAGACGCTGCAGGCTTGCGAAAAGCAGCTTGGGGTCACTGCCGGCGAGATCGGCGCGTCCGCAGTCGTTTATGAACAGTGTGTCGCCGGTGACCAGCCACCTGTCGGCAACAAGCAGGCACAATGAACCGGGGGCATGGCCGGGCGTGTGCAGGCAGACCACTTTGTCGCCGCCAAGATTGAAACTGTAACCCTCATCGATAAAGCGGTCGGGGGTGGCGGCACCATGCAGCAGCGGCGCGGTCTCTCGATGACAGAGAATTTCAGCGCCGGTCTGTGCCTTGACCTGATTGGCGGCATTGATGTGATCGTAGTGATGATGAGTCAGAAAAATTCTGGTCAGATTGACCCGATGCTTTCTGACAACTTCAAGAATCTTGTTGTGGTCGAAGGCCGGGTCGACGACAAAACCTTCGCGGCCCTGCCCGTCGGCGAACAGATAAGAGAAGTTCTGCATGTTCCCGAGGCTGAACTGTTCAAAAATCATTCTGCGGCTTCCCTCCATAATTGCTGGTGATTCATGTTAACATATTCTCGATGAGCACAGCTCATCCATTCTTGTCCTGACAGAACTGGCCAATGAACATAATTACGCACTTCTTTATCGGTTGGAACGCAGGTCTCAGATATAATCGACAGCTGCGTGACACCCTGATACTGACCGCTGCTTCGGTGATGCCCGACCTCGATGGTCTTGGCGCCCTGGCCGATCTGGTGCGCGGCGGCGAAGCCGAGTTTTTTTCGGCATATCACCACAAGTTTGGTCACTGCGGCCTGTTCTGTCTGCTGCTGATTCCGGCGGTATACTGGCTTAGCCGCAGAAGCTGGCGGCTGGTCGCCTGGTTCGTTGCCATTTTTCACCTGCATCTGCTCTGTGACCTCGTTGGCGCGCGTGGCCCCGATGGCTACCAATGGCCGGTTTACTATCTCTGGCCCTTTTCTGATGCCGGCTTTACCTGGTCGGGCCAATGGCATATCAACGCCTGGCCAAATATAATGCTGACAATTCTGCTGGTCGCAGACTTTCTGCGGCAGTCGGCCCGTGTTGGTTTCACACCACTTCTTATTGTTTCACGTGGAGCCGACAGGGTACTGGTCACAACTCTGCAAAATCGTCTGGGTGGGCAGAATGAGCCAGAATAAAGCCAGTGGTCTTTACCTGCATGTGCCGTTCTGCCTCAGCAAATGCGATTATTGCGGGTTTTATTCTGAGACACCAGTCGAGAAGTCGATCGAGCAGTATCTGCAGCGACTGGCGGAAGAGGCGCGCGCGCGCTTTGAGCCGGCAACCGGCCATTTAAAGACGGTGTTTGTCGGCGGTGGCAACCCGACCTGCATCGGGTTAGCGAATCTGCAGCGCCTTGTCGAAATTATCAGAAGCCTTCTGCCCAACCCATCTTTATTGCAGGAATGGACATTTGAAAGCAACCCTGAAACGCTGACTGTCGAGATTGCTGATTATCTGGCAACTCTGCCGCAGATCAGGCTGAGCATGGGTATTCAGCGCCTGAACGATCGTGAACTTGCTGCTCTCGGCCGCCGTGCCAGTCTGGATTCGGTTTATCGAGCCCTCGACGTTACATTTGCACGGCTCAAAAATGTGAGTGGCGACTTCATTCTTGGGGTGCCGGGCTGCCCTTCGCTGGCCGATGATCTTCATCAGCTGGTGACAAGATACCCATTCGCTCATGTTTCGGCCTATTTTCTGACCATCGAAGAGAACACACCAATGCAGAAAGCTGTCAGTCAGGGGCTGTTGTCTGATCCCGCTGATATTGGTGCTGAAGAACTCTATGAGGTGCGCGACGCTCTCGCTGCAGCCGGTTTTGAACACTACGAAATATCCAATCATGCGCGCGCCGGCCTGGAGTGCCGGCACAATCTGAATTACTGGTGTCAGGGCGACTATCTTGGTCTTGGCCCGGCCGCAGTTTCATGCTGTGATGGCATCAGGCTGGCCAACCCGCCTGATCTCAGGCGCTGGCTGGCAGAAGAACCTGCCGCAGTTGAGCGACTGTCGCCGGCCGACCGCCGCAACGAGTATCTGATGCTGCGGCTCAGGCTTGTTCAGCAGGGTCTCGATCTTGCTGATTTTGAACAGTGCTTTGGTCGGCAGCCGGAAGATTACTACAGAACTCTTGCCAGACAGACAGCAACTGGCAATCTATGGCGCGAAGGTGATAAAATCAGATTGAGCGACTGTGGTCTGCGTCTCGCCGACGAAGTCATGGCCAGCCTGTTCATCTGAGTATGAAAGAGAGTGTTGTGTCAGCGAAACCCTTGAAAACAAACCGGCCTGTGACCATGGCGGGTTCTGGTAACCGGGTATTTGAATTCGTTTTATTTATGCCATTATCGATTAGAGCGGTTCTGACGTTATCTCTGATTGCATTGCTTCTGCCAGCCGTGGCATCGGCGGCCGGCATCGATGCGGTGATGCGTTCGGTCGTTTCACTCAGTGGTCGCGACCGCTCTGGTGAACAGGTTTTTGCTACTGCTTTCATGGTAGAAGCGCCTGGTCGCAACGCTGTCTGGTTGGTCAGCAGCGCGCACAGCTTCAACAGTATTGCCGAAGACTTTGCCAGAATTAATCTGCGGCGTTGCGAGCGCAATATCTACTTTCCATTGCCTTTGCAGATACAGATTCGCAAACAAAATCGCGCTCTTTATGTCAGTCATGCAACTTTCGATCTGGCGGCGATCAAGATCGAGCTGCCAGGAGAAGCCGACTATTGCGTGCTGTCACGCGATTTTATCGCCGACGAAAAACAGCTGGGTCGCGCCAGCATTGGCGCCGGGTCTCAGGTTATCGTTCCGGGCTTTCCTTATGGTGAGGCCTGTAATGAGGCTGGCTTTGCCTTTGCCCGCAGTGGCGTGGTGTCAAGCTTTCCGTTGCGCCCGGCAAGTCTTTATCCGGTATTTTATGTAGATTTCGAAGTATTTGCCGGTTACAGTGGCGCGCCGGTAATTCTGGCCGGATCTGACGGTGGCGCTTTGCTGCTGGGTATGGTGCTCGAAGAGGTATTTCTCGAAGAACTGCGGCCGCAGAAAGGCCACAAACAACTGCGCACGCGGCGCGGGCTCGGGCTGGCCAAAGTGTTGAGCGCGCCATCGATTGCCGGGTTCATTGGCGGTCTGCGCTGATTTCGGCCTTGAGCGCATCAGAAAAACTGATCAGATCGATAAGACGGTCTTCGCTGCTGATAATCTGAATTTTTGCATTCATATCGAAACGTTTTTGCACTTCAGCCATTTCCTTTTCGGCCATTTCGGGCTGATTGCTGCGTTTAAAGGCTCTGATGCGGTAAAGATACATGTGCGGCGCCATAATCCCGTCGGGCCGGGTTTCGAGATATTGCGCCGTCCAGTAAAGCGTCTGCTCAGGGTCGCTGAGCTTATCGAGCGAAAGTCTGACCAGACTGGCAATGGCTTCATCCGACCAGACATTGTGTCTGCCAAAACGTTTGATAAAACCTTCGTAAGCCTCTTTGGCCTTTTCGAACTGATTGAGCCTGCGGTCGAGAATCCAGGCCATGCGATAGGTTACCGAATCCATGTAGCGGTAATCGGGAAAGCGCTCGCTCAGGTGCCTGAGCGTCTCGTAGGCGGCAGCCGGTTCGAGAAAAGTACGCAGCTGTATCTCGGCACGATAATAAAGAATCAGGGCCGGCCTGAAAAAGGTTACCCAGCCTGCAAAAGCCAGCCCAAGCATGAAAATGCCAAGCAGGGCCAGCCGGTTGAATCTGGTCGCGCGCACCCGGCTGGTTTTGGTCTGTTCCCCATCCTGACGCATAATTTCCAGAGTATTGCCGATTGCGGCTCGGTCATCTCCGATTTTCATCAGCTCGTTACTTACCATCTGAACGTGCCCGCGCGACATTTCGAGAATCCAGTTGAATACCTGAAAAATCGACGATGCGAACTGCAGCGTTACTACCAGCAGCATCGAAGCGAAGCAGGTGAAAAAAAACGAGGTTGTATCCTGACCGGTCAGACCCAGCCAGTTATTCCAGAAACCGCGGCCAAGCAGGCGGTTTGAGAGCCCCAGAAAGAGCCATGAACTCAGCGTCACAGTGCCGACAACCGTCATCGGATAACACCAGAGAATGAATGTCGGGTAACTTATTTTCATGCTGGCGGCCAGCCGGTTGGTAAAGCTGGCAGCCCCGCGGCAGACCAGCATGAAAAACATAAAAAATGCGCAGATCATCATGGTTGGCTCAGGCAGGCGCAGCAGCATTTTTTGCGAGCCCAGCAGTATCGCTGCGACAAAAACACTGGCAGAAAATGGAGCCAGCCATTTGAGGCGCAGTTCAAAAATGTTTTCGGTAGATAATTGCTCGAGCTGCATGGCTAAAAAATACACCAGATTTCGATTCTTTGCCAATACGCCGGTTACGCAAGTCAGCTGGTAAAAATTTGTTCTTATTAAATCAGTCGAAACTGTCGATAGAGGAACTGAGCATTCATATTCCCCAAGGAAAAAGATAAGAAAAGAATGAGGCAAACAAAGAATAATAGCGTGTTTTCCCTGCTCGTGGGGTTACTGGTAACGCTTCTGTGCCTTGCGCTGCCCGCTGCCACCCTGGCACAATCAGCTGCTTTTCAGGATTTGCCGCGCGACCACTGGGCATATTCCGACGTTGAGTTTCTTATCAGCCAGGGTTATATGGAAGGCTACCCCGACGGCACTTTTAAAGGCCGCAAAGTCACCACCCGTTACGATGTCGCTCTTATTCTTGCCCGCATTCTCAAGCGCATGGAAGAGAAAAAAGCGAATATCGATGCAGCCAGCGAAGAAGAGCGCGCTGCTCTGACCCGCCTTACCAAAGAATTCAGAGATGAGCTCGGCCTGCTCGACGTGCGCGTCGATTCGCTCGAACGCCGCATGGTAGACAGCGAAAACAAGGTAAAAGAAATCGAGGGCATGCTGCCCAAGGTTAAAATTGCCGGCTTTTACCGGGCTCGCGCTCAGTATGTAATCGATCCTGAAACTGCTGGTAGAAATATTTCTGGCGATCCTTACACCTTTAGCGATCCTGGTCTGGTAACCTTTTACCAGGAACTCTACCTCAGTTTTGTCGGTAAGCCTCTTGGCGAAAGAATCGAAACCTTTTATGAACTATATGGCCTGATTCAGGGCAAGACCTGGAACAAGGTCGTCTACAGCCAGTCAGGCACCCCGAACCCGTTTGACAATATCGATGACTATGTAAGCAGAATTCAGAACGACAGAATTCTGCTTTCGAACCGCATGCATATTCTCAGCAATGCCAAGTCGATGAAAGTCAGGGTTTTCTCAAGTGAAGGCGCCAGCGGGATCGACGATCCAATGAACATTCTGACCGAAGACACCGATGTGGTCGATCCTTATCAGGGTATCGAAGTTTCGGGCTCTGAAAGCGGCGTTTCTTACCAGGGTTCGATTCTTAAAACCGATTTGATTCGCGGATACACAGACAGTACCGATATGGTGACCGGTCGCCTTGTCTGGAAGCTGCCAGAGAAATTCAGTGAAGACAATTTTTCTGTCGGCACCTCTTATGCCGAAAAGATTCTTGATTACAAGACTGTCGGTAATTCCAATACTGTTCGCGGTTTCGATGTCAACTATTCGACCGACCGGGCCGGCAAAATCCAGGCAACAGCCGAATTTTTAACTTCTGCCTCATATCTGTATGACGGCGGCGAGAAAAAAACGCGCAATATGCCAGATGAAGGCTCAAGGTTCGATCTTACAGTTCAGAACGGTGGACTGACTGGAACAGTTAAGCACTATGATTTCGGCAGGTATTTTCGGGCCATGATGGCTCCGGCGTGGGCCTATGATATTGGTGATCTTAAAAATTATCCGAACAGTCTGGATATGAAATACTCAGACGGAAACTATGGTCGCCCAGATTTTGCCGGAGAAAAGCTCACCAGATTCGGAGTCAACTATGATTTTGGCAACAAACTGCTGGCGATTGCCAACAATCTGTCGGTCGAAGCTACTTACCTTTCTAAAACTTGGGAAATCGATCCTTATACTGAACATGAAACAGATGGCAACTCAGGCCGCAAGTTTACCTTTCAGCTGCTTTCTGATTTTACCGACAAGACGACTTTCAAATACGATTTCGTTCAGAAATGGGATGCATTTGAAGGTGAACAGGGCGAAAAATCGAATGCAGTCGAACTGAATCTGCGTCTGAGTGATTCGGTCAGCGCCAAGGGCAAGATGCTCGTCTGGGGTGATCCAGACGATACCTTTGACGAAAACGGTACAACTTATGATAACAACGAGAGGGTTGGTTATTTTGAAATCAACTCAGACATCAACCCGAGAGTCTATGCCAAAGGCAGCGTTGAGCACCAGGTCGGCTGGGTCAGCTCGCCGCGCGAAAATATCAGAGTAGACTACATTGGCGAGGCTACCTACAATTTTACGCCGACAACCAGCTTGACCTGTGGGGTTCAGCACGTTGATTATGAAGATTCTGGTGATGGCAGCAGATCAAGCCTGGCAAATGCTATTCTGGCTGAACTCAAGAAGAATTTTACCAACAAGTTCAGAGGTCGCGCCTTTTATTCCCGCGGCGTGATCGACTTCAAAGATGGCAACAAAGACTCAATCGACCGCGAAAACATCTATGGCGAGCTGATCTACGATGTCAGTAAAAGCGCTACCGTCAGATTCAAGTTCGGCTATGATTACCCTGACGAATGGCGCTGGGCGATCACCAGCACCGATAATGGCAGAGATTACATAGACGTTCACACCCAGAAGATGTTCATCTTCGAGGCCAGATCAAATTTTTAGGATAGAATAATGAAAAAAGCATTGCTGACAGTATTTCTTATTCTGACGGCGGTTTTTTCAAGCGGCTGTATTCAAGAGTCACTGGTGATTCCGGTCGCTATCATCAAGGGAAAAGTCGTAGTACCGCCGGGGCAGATTTCGCGCGGCGTCAAAGTTACTGTCGCTGGAACGTCATTGAATGCCTATGCCGATGACAAGGGCGAATACACGATCGAAGTGCGCAAATCCGGGCGTTATCTGCTTATCGCCCGTGGCCGCAGCTTTGATGTCGGTTATGCCTGGGTAGATGCCGAAACTGATAAAACCGCGACCCCGCCTGATATCTCATTGTCAACCAAGATTGTTGGCGAAGCCCTTTGGATAGCTTCTATAGTCGATTTTCCGACGGCTACCAGTTTTAATCTGAAGTCAGTAAATCCTGTCTGGTCACCTGATAAGGTCAAAATGTACGATGACGGCAGTCATGGCGATCTGCTGGCAAATGATGGTATTTACACCGTGCGTCTGACTAACCTTACTACCGGCTCGCAGCAATATATATTCGAATTCAGCAAAGCCGACGGCAGCACCGAAACCCAGACCGACCCTCATCAGGAATACACCAGAAACGGCAACTCCGAAATTTACATTCTCGAATCGACAGTTAAGCTGGCCCGCGGTTATGTTGTCAGTGACCTTAACAGCGTTAACTATTCAGAGGTTAAACTGGCTACCAAGAAGGGCTCACGCTCGATGTATCTCGATTCTGACGGTCATTACAGTTTTGCGATGGAAGGAAACGGTCGCGAATACCTGGTATTCCGCAGTAATAACTTCAATATCAGAGCAGTTCCCATCGATCTTTCGACCGTCACTCTGTATGAAGTGCCGCCTACAACACTTTCAGCCAAAAGAGGTGGCGAGCTCAAGGTCATTCTGGTTGCCTCTGACTTTGTTGATGTCACCAATCCCACTGTTGTTGGCTCTTTCAAGGGCTGGAGCAATCCGCAGCAGCTCTATGACGATGGCACCAATGGCGATGAAGTCGCCGGCGATGGCGTCTACACCCGCCTGTTCACCGGTATTGCACCTGGCTACTATCAGTATGCCTTCAACATCAACAGCGAAAATCAGGTCAAGGATCCTTATCAGGAATCCGGTGACGAAACCTATTCGATCATAGGGGTCAAGTGATGATATCTCTTAGCAAAACAGCAAAAGTTGTGGCAGTAATACTGCTGCTCTCGACTGTTGGTGTGTTTGCACAAAGCCAGTCTGAGCCGGTCAATTACTTCTATCAGGAAGGTGCCTGGTTTGATATCACCGATAATGTCGGCGATGACAAAGGCCCGGGGTATTACCAGTATCCGCTCGACAAGCGCCTGCGGCGCGGAATTTTCGATCTCAAGCGCTTCACAGTTTACGAAGAAGGTGGCGTGGTAGTATTTGAAATTCAGATGCGCAACTACATAATGCGCGACTGGCCTGATACCCGAAACACTGAAGAACAGGGCTTTGTCGCCAATATGTGGGATATCTATATCGACATCGACGGGCGTGAACATTCTGGCTATAAAGAAGCTCTGACCGGGCGTGACCTGATGTTTGCCCGCAATATGGGCTGGGAAAAGATGATCATGATCACCCCGCTTTCAGAGATCGATGTATTCAACATTCTGCGCGAAAAGACCGATGACCTCGAACTGCGCAATCGTCTCGCCGATGTAGTATACCCTGATTACATAAGGATTCAGCGCGACAAGATCATCATCAAGATTGCCCGCAGCAAATTACCGGGAATCTCAGAACGGGCAGGTTATCAATGCCTGGTTATGGGTTACAAAAACATCGTGTCACCGAATCGTTTGCTGAATCGAGACGTAAGAGGCTTTCCGACACAGGATGATTTTGGTGGTGGTCATGATACCTACGGCGATCCGCCAGTCATGGACATTATCGTGCCCGAAGGCGAAGATCAGTATCAGATTCTGCGTGACTTCAGATCAGAACCTTATCGCGAAAACATCAGGTATGCAGAGGTTCCCTTTGTCTATCGCGATGGCAAAAGTCTGCCGCCGCCTCTTACTGTGCCGGTTAAAGAACCGGCCAATGTCACCGGTATCAACATACCGCCGCCGAATGTCGTGCCGCCGTCGCCTGTAAAGCCAGCCAGACCGGCTCAGGTAATCAAGCAGCCAGCTGCGGCTTCGCAGGGTTCGACTGGTTTCGTTCCACTCAAACCGGCGGCGACGCCGAAGGCAGATCCCGGTTTTAAGCCGATTCCCAAAGCTCCCGATGGCTTTATTCCGGTAAAAAAGAAAGACAAACCATGATGACAGGCAAAAAGTTCAGGCAAATCTCATATTTTAACGGCGAAATGACGATTAACATTAAAGCACACAAATCAGTTTCAGTTTCCTCAAGGAGGCCACGCCCATGATTCGACAGAAATTATCTACAACAGCAGGTGTAATGCTGCTGCTATGCCTGTTTATTGTCGTTTCGACCAGTGATGTCTGCGCGCAGTCAGCGCGATCACGCGGCATGGGCGGTGCCTTCATAGGTCTCTCCGATGACGAATCGGCTACTTTTTATAATCCGGCCGGTCTCTCTCAGATTCAGGGCCGCGAAGCTTCGCTTCAGGTCAAGGTTAACGAACGTGATGTCTTCGACTGGACAAGCGCGGCTTTTACCGGCCATATCTACGAAGATAATGTCGAAGACAAGTTTTCGATCACCGACTATCTCGAACACAATATTCTTGAAGAACCGGTGCCGCGCCGGCCAAAGTACAGCTACGGCGTTGCCTATACCGAAGACAATCGTTCAGAAGCATTTGGCAAACTGGTCGGTGGTGAGTATCTTGGCACCAGCCGCAAAACCAAAGATCTGCAGCTGGCTTTCGGCACCCGCTTTCCGATTGCCCGCCGCATGCTTGCCCGTGAGCAGCTTTATGGCGGTATCAAAATCAGACATTATAACCTCGATCGCTGGATTCGCAGCTTGCAGCAGCACAGCAAAAGAGATTCGACTTCGCTCGGCATCGGTCTGATGTATCACTACAACGATCGCATTACCGGCGGCATTACCGTCGACAATCTCGTCGAAGACGTCAATGGCACCTACGACCGACGCGATGGCGTCAGTCTGAATCTTGGCGCCGCAGTTAAAGTGACCAAAGGAACGATTATCGCGGCCGATGCATTGAATGTTACCAACACCGCCCGCGCTTTCGATCAGCAGTATCGCATCGGAGTCGAAAAGAAGTTTATCGAAAACGATCTGACCATGCGCATGGGTTCGCTTAACGGAACACTGACTCTTGGTTTTGGTATGTATGTTCTTCCTCATATCAGAGTCGATTACTCGTTCTATGACGGCGAAATCGTGCCTGAACACCATGTCGGAGCGCATGTGACTTTTGACTGATCGGAGAACGTTGTTGATGAAACTCGCCATACGACTGGCAATAATTTTAAGCCTGTTCACCGCCTGCAGTCTGCGGGCGGACTCTTTTATCGAGCCCGAAATTTTTCTTGACCAGAAAATCGAAGTGTTCGGTCTTGCAGGTATTCCGTGGGAAAGCGAATACTCGCATGACGAGGAACGCTCGCGCGCCTGGATGGACGCTCTGCATCACGCTTACGAAAAAGTGCTCAGTCTGCCGCTGATGGAAGGCAAACTGGTACGCCATGTCATGCAGGCCAACGCAGCTCTTAAAGAAAGGCTCGGGCTGGTACTGATGTCGGCGCCAAAGTATTTTCAACAGGCCGATACTTCAGGCCTGATTCGCTGTCGGGTCGAGCTGCCGCTGACCGGCAAACTCAGTGTCAGATCGGCACTTTATCTTGCGGCTATGCGCCCGCAGCCCCTGCAGCCGGTGAGCTTTCTGGCTTCCTGGAGTGCTGGTCTGCATGTTGACGAAAAGGCTCCGGCGCCGGATTTCAAAAGAATCATCATCGATGTGCGCAGTTCGCTGTTTGAGCCCTCGCTGTTTCCAAGATTCTTCGATCAGAACGGAATGTTGATTTTTCAAGAATCCATGGTGCCTTCGGGCGAGCGTTTCAGTCGTCCGGCCATTCGTTTTGAGTCAGATATCAGAAAAGCCCGCGCTGAACTTGAAGAAAACTATGTCATGACGGCGGCCGCCCACGTAAATGAGCTGTCGGTGCGTGATATTATCATCGAACATACAGATGTTGACGTCTTTGCGAGATTCTGTCGTGAACTGGCGCGCAATCCTCTGCAGGAGCGTGAAATAGTGGTGGTGTTCAACCCCGGACCGGCAAAAGCTCGTGGCAGACTGGGTAAGACTGAAGCTAAGGTTGAGACTGAAGAAAAAACCAAAACTCCCGCAGTAAAATAATAGATCAGGAGGCATTAACGATGAAAACCGTACGCATATTTACACTTCTACTGGTGCTTTGTTTGATTGCCGGCGCCGCCTGGGCCTCTGACGAACAGTCGCGAAATCTTGACAAAAAACTGAGCCGGCTCGAGAGATATATTTATGGCGAAGACCTGAATGGAGCGACAGCAGACCGTCTGCGCCAGATCGAAGAAGATCTTTTTGGCCGCAATACCGGCCGCAAGGAAGCTGAGAAAGCAGGATACCTGCATGATTTTGTCTTCAAGGGCACACCAGCCAACCCTTCGCTCGACATGAAACTTAGTTTTCTTGAATGGCGACTGTTCAACCGTACTGGCGAAGGCAATCTTGAAGCACGTCTGGCAGATATCGACAGACAGGTTACCGGTCACGTTTCGATGGAACCTCTCGCTTTCAGGCTTGAACAGCAGATACATCTGGTTATCGAGAATGGCATGATTTCTTTACATCAGGTAACGATTCCGCGGGGCACCGAGATCAAAATGCGGCTCAAAAAGGATATTTCGAGCCGCACAGCAAAAAAGAACGATCTCATACCAATGGTGCTGGCTCACGATGTGTTTATCGACAACAACATACTGGTCATGACCAACGGCGGCATTGTTACTTCGTCAGTTAAATCCGTTCGCCGTGGCGGCCGCTTCGGGCGCACCGGCTACGTAAATCTCGATGTGACGAAAATTGAAAGCATGGATTCAAGCGAATTGCCGATTCAGATCGATGCTGCCGGCGAAAGGTTTGACAAAAAGAAAATCGGTATGGCAGCTGGCGCTTCTACTCTGGGTTATCTGGTGCTTGGTCCAATCGGTCTGGCCGGCGGCGCATTCATTAAGGGTGGAGAAGTCGAAATTCCTGCCGGAACCGAAATCAGCGTGCGCACCACCGAAGACTGCAAGGTCGTAGGTGTTCTGGTTAACCGCAGGTAAGCAGCTGGTAAACTTTTTAACCGCTTTAACATCAGGCCGGACAATCTGTCTGGCCTGGTCTTTTAAAAGGCTTGTAGGCAGTAACTCGTTGTGTTACTCTTGCTGACATGTATCCATACCTGTTTAAAATAGGTCCGCTGACCATCGGCTCTTATGGCGTTACGCTGGCAATAGCGTTTTTTACTGCCTTCATGGTTATCAACTGGCAGTTCCGAAAAAATGGCTGTGACGAAGAGCTAGCCTGGGATCTGCATTTTCTCGCAATTTTCGGCGGCATGGTTGGCTCGCGTCTGATGCACATTCTTGAGAATTTCCGAGATTTTCTCAACGATCCGATGTCGATGATTTTTACCACCACCGGTTTCTCGGTGCTGGGCGGATATGTTCTGGCGCTTGTATTATGCACTTTGCGCGTGCGCTACGCTGGGCAGCCCTTTTTTAAAATTGCCGACATCTACGTACCTGGAATGGCAGTGGGCTATGCTATTGGCCGCATTGGCTGCATAGTTGCTGGCGATGGTTGTTACGGCCTGCCCTGTAAACAGGCTTGGGCGATGAATTTTCCAAACGGACTGGTGCCGACGTTGAGCGATAAGAATCAGATGCTTGCCGAAACCTATCGCCGCCTGTTCCCGGGCGAAGCAGTTCCGGCAGACATCAGCGTTCACCCAACCCCGCTTTATGAATCGCTCTCGACCCTGGCTCTTCTGATGATTCTGCTTTTTGCTGGCTGGCGCATTGGTGGTGGCCGCCGCTTTGGCTTTTTTCTCATCTGGTTTGGCATTTCCCGTTTTCTGGTCGAGTTCATTCGACTCAACCCCATTGTTTTGTGGGGCCTGTCTTCAAGTCAGCTGCTGTCAATATTTTTTGTCCTTGCCGGTTTCATCATCATGGCTGGCGCAAAAAAGCGGCTTGCAAAGATCGAAGAATCGAAGCAACCATCGACCGGAGATTGAAAACAATCAGCAACTGGTATATGCTGTTGCCGTAAAACTATAGGGAAAGGTCGCAAAATCAGTTTATGGCTCTGATTCTGGTCAAAGAAATTGTACAGGACCAGGGACTCGTGGTCGTAGCCGGCAAAGAAGGGCTTGACCGTAAGGTCATCTCGTCTGAAGTCCATCGCCCCGGTCTTGAACTGGCCGGTTTTTTTGAACATTTTGGCTACGAGCGCATTATCGTGCTTGGGCGCACCGAACTGGCCTATCTCGGCGAACAGACTGCCGAAACCCGTAAGGTCAGGCTGCGTCAACTGCTGTTCTTCAATATTCCGTGCATCATCATAACCGACGATCTGCTTGTTCTTGATGAGCTCATAGAACTTTGCGACCAGAAAAAGATTCCGTTGCTGCGCACTTCGGCACGCACCGGCGAGTTCATCTACCAGCTGTCGCGTTACCTGCACAACCGCTTTGCGCCACGTAAAAGCGTGCATGGCGTTTTTGTCGAGGTTTATGGCGTCGGCATTCTGATCATGGGTTCTTCGGGAATCGGCAAAAGCGAGTGCGCGCTTGAACTGATCAAGCGCGGCCATCGACTGGTGGCAGATGATGCGGTTCAGCTCATGAAAATCAGCGATACCAAAGTTGTTGGCTCGCCTGACGAGATGATCCGACACCACATGGAAATCCGTGGCCTTGGCATAATCGACATTCGCTCACTGTTCGGCATCGCGGCTACTGCCGATGAAAAGCCGGTCGATATGGTCATTAACCTTGAAAAATGGGATGACCAGAAGGAATATGATCGTCTCGGCATTTTTCAGCGCACGGTAAGATTCCTCAAGGTCGAGGTTCCCAGCACTACCATACCGGTGCGCGAAGGGCGAAATCTGGCTGTGGTCATCGAAACCGCCGCCATGAACTTTTATCTGCGCCGCATGGGCGTTCTCAGTGCCGAAAAATTCTCAAAGCAGCTGCGCGCCAAAATGATCGGTGACTTTTGATGCTGCTGTCGTTCAGACGCAAATTCAGCCATGAAATAAGAGCCCGTCGCTGGGTGGCTTTTTTGTTGCTGGGCCTGCTGATGATGTGCTTTGGCTTTGTTTTTGCCGCACTTTCGACTATCGTTCTGGCGCCGGCCAGTATCGAAACTTTGCGCAGTTTTCATCCGATCGGACTCGCCCTGGCCGGTCTTTCTTCTCTTCTGATCAGCATATTCTGGCTTTTTAAAGGTTTCAGAACCGCGTTTCGCCTGCTTGACAGCCGAGATTATGGCCTGGCCACACGTCTGCGCGAATTTGTTTTTCAAAAATCCCAGGGAACCGGCAAGCTTTTTTCAATGGTGGCCCTTGGCGGGGGAACCGGCTTGAGTTCTCTGCTGAAGGGCATCAAGGAGCTGCCGGTTAATCTGACCGCTATTGTTACCGTGACCGATGACGGTGGTTCCTCCGGGCGTCTGCGCAAGGAACTGCAGATTCTGCCGCCGGGCGATATCAGAAACTGTCTGGTTGCTCTTTCGCGTTCTGAGAGTCTTTTGTCGCGTCTATTTCAATATCGTTTCGGCGATGGTGGCGAAATCGAGGGGCACAGCTTTGGTAACCTTTTTATCGCGGCGATGACCGGTGTCATTGGTGACTTCGGCAGTGCCGTGCGTGAAGCCAGTAACATTCTTGCGATCAAGGGACATGTTATCCCGGTAACCAACGATAATGTGCAGCTGGTGGCGCAATTCTCGGACGGCAGCGTAATTACCGGTGAGACCGCGATCTGTGAAGCTCGCAAGCCAATCAGCCGCATCGATCTGGTGCCAAGTTCGCCGCGTGCCAACCAGGAGGCCCTGAGTGCCATAGACGACGCCAATATGGTTGTCATGGGTCCGGGCAGCCTGTTTACCAGTATAATTCCAAATCTGCTGGTTCCGGGAGTGGCCGAACATATCAACAAAAGCGATGCCAAGGTGGTTTACATCTGCAACGTCATGACACAACCCGGTGAGACTGACGGCTTCAACGCCGCCGACCATGTCAACGCGATACTCGAAAAAACGCCGTTGCAGCGCATCGATATCGTAGTGGTCAATTCGCGGCGCGCGGCGCGCAGCCTGATGGAAAGATACGAAGCCAAAGGGCAATACTGGGTAGCTCCGACCGTTAAGAAAATTGAAGACCTGGGAATCAGAGTGGTTGCGGCCGATATGCTGCTGCAGGCAGATCTGTTGCGTCATAACCCGGCTCTGCTTGCTGCGATTCTCATTGGTCTGATCAATGAAAATCGTATCGAAGAGACAGGTCCGCTCGAAGAAGAAGTCGAAGAGAGCTTTTTTGATGATTGAGCCGGGCGCATGAGTGGCGCTGATTACAACACTGAGCTGAAACGCGAAATTTTTTCGGTCGCGCGGCAGCAGTTGCCGTGCTGTGTGCAGTCATTTCTGGCCGGTCTGTTGCGCGGTTCGGCCCGGCAACCACAGATAAAGGTGCGACGGGCACTGCATCGCCAGCTGCAGACATTTCTCTGTCAGGTTTTGCCGCCGGACACAGCGGTTGGCAGTGGCGGCACCGAAATAATGCTCGACAGTGGTCTTGATCAGCTGATGCTTCGCCAGAAACTGGTTGAGCGTATCAGACGTACCGGCGATGCTGCTTCAGGAAAACACTGCCAGAAGGCATTTTTGCAGGGGTTGTTCATTTCGCGTGGTTACATTCAGAATCCGGGGGGTGGCTATCATCTTGAGTTCAGACTGCCCGGGCGATGGTTGCCTGCCATGTTCAAAACTGTATGCAGACAGCTGCGTGCAAAGTTTGGCGAGTATAAAACTGAATCAGGTGAAAGCTGCTTTTATCTTAAAAGCATTCGTCGTATCATCCGATTCCTCAATGCTCTCGGCCTCTTTGAAAAGTCGCTTGAACTTTCCGATCTTAAGGCAACGCGCCGTCTGCTTTCGATGGTCAACCGTCAGGTTAATTTCGAAACAGCCAACATCAACCGACTGATCGGTGCTGCCGAAGAATCGATATCACAGATCGAAGAACTGCTGGCGCACGAAGATCAGGAAATCTGGACAGAAAGCCTCAGGCAACTGGCGATGATGCGCTTACAATACCCGCACGACAGTCTAGAAGCGCTCGGCCACCGCTTTGTACCGGTTCTCAGTAAATCGGCGGTGAATCATCGATTGCGCCGTATCAAAAGCCTGCATGCCCGAATTTTTGGCAAACCGGCTGAAGATAACGATTAACTACTGGTGTCTTCGTCCGGCAGCCGATGCGCGAAAATAACCAGCGCTAAGAAGTTGATAACCAGAGCAGCGCATAGAAGCGTAAAACAGGCACTCATACCGATTGCCGGCAACAACCACAGACCGCTCAACGCGCCAGTTACCAATGCGCCACAGTTGTCGGCGGAGATGAGAAGACCGGCACTATCAGCGGCATGACGACCGGTGCTGCGCAGTATGCTGTCGGCTACCGGAAATTCGATGCCGTCGAGAAAAGCGATCAGGTATATCATCAGCCCGATCAGCGCTGCAAAGTGCAGATGCGAAAGATCGACGAAAAAGATGCAGAAAGCGGTAAACAGTATCTGCAGAAATTTTACCAGTTTGAGCCGTGAAATGGCTGTTGCACGCAGCTGAGCCCGGCCAAAAAGCATGGCGCCACTTGCCAGCCCCATCATGTAAACACCAAAAAAGAGCGCTGTCATCTGATATGCCGCGCCAAAGCGGTTTTGATACATAAGAATCAGAATGATTTCAGAGAGCAGACCGGTGGCACCACTTGTTGCCACCCCGCCGGCGATAACGGTTTTTACCGCCATTGTTGTGCTGAGAAAAGCCGGAATCAACATGATTACAGCAGATACCACCAGAAATGCTGCAAGAATCCGGCTGAACGGTATCTGCTGAAGAAAGAGAAGCCAGGTGTTCAGCTTCGTACCGCTGTAGATGTTCCATAACTCTATCTGCTGTACGAAGCTTACCGGGTGAGCATCGGTATTCAATCGCACCTGAATGTCGCGTTTGAGCCATTCATCAAGTTCCTTAACCCGATGTGGCATGAGAAGGTTATAAAAGCTCATCGGGAAAAATGTTGTAGTATTGATCTGACGGCCTGCGAAGCGCTCAGAAAAATCGCGCGCGCTTTGCGGGAGCGCCTGCCCGGATTGACTCGCAAAAAAGGTGATGACGCCGCCGGGCAGGGCCAGGCAATGGGCAAACTCTAACCGCAGCGCCCGCCATGTTGAGATGATGATTTTGCCAAGAGTAGAATCGAGGTAGTTCTCGGCACCCTGCACCTGCAGAGAGAGTACGCCTTCCGGTTCCAGCAGTTTGCCGGCGGCCTTGAACGCTTCGATCGTAAAAAGACGGTTCCCGGCCAAAGTTACCGGCGATATCGAGTTGAACATGATGCCGTCATAGGTTTCTCTGGACTGATTGAGAAAAAAACGCGGATCGCTGTTCACAATTTCGACGCGTGCCAGTTGCTTTTGCGAATAATCGAGCATGGCGATCAGGTCTGAATCGCTTTCGACAATCGTCAGTCCGAGTCCTTCATACTTCAGAAACTCATCGACGATATCAGGTGCCGGTGCCCCGACAACGAGAACCTTCCGGAAATGTTTGAGAGCGCTGACGAAGGTGTGAACGCGGCTTTCGGCCGCTTCGGCCAGAGGCCATGAATCGGCCAGCATTCCGTTCGAATAGAGGCTTTTCTGGTCCCAGTAGCTGCTGAGCTGCAGCTTTTGATAGGGTGTCTCGGCTGCTGCTTCCAGCTTTCTCACTTCGCCATGCATTTTCTGCCAGTATGCCAGTTCAACTTTCTGCGAAACAACCGGCGCGATTGAAGATATTGCTGGAACGCCAAGCAGCAGAAGCAAAGCCGTTACTCTTTTGTGCTTCGTCTCGATGAGAACGCCGGCCAGTGCCGGTATCGGCAGGCTGAGCAGGCAGATCGTGGAATCGGCGCGGCCGCCGATAAGCAGCGAAAAGAAAATGCCGCCGGCAAAACCGCCGATTGCTTCAAGACTGTAGAAGTAGCCTATACTTTGCCGGGTTTCACGTATCATGGCAGGTATGAACATACCCAGAACGACCGCAGCAGGAGCAACGGCAAGCATCATGAACAGGGCTGTCGGCGCAAAGGCGATAAACTGACCGTCGGGGTTGGGTAGCAGTCTGATAGCCTGATAAATGATCGACACCAGCGCCAGGGGTATGATGACCAGCAGTTTAAGCAAGGTTGCTGTTCTGAAATTGGCCTTGCCGCCAAGGTAACTGCCGATGGCTATTCCCAGAAGCCAGATGCTGAGAAAAAGCCCGAGATGAATTTCGGTACCATAGAAATGACCCATGAATAACCTGAACAGCGCAACCTGGGAAAGATTGGCGACAAACCCTGCTATTGCAGCAATAACCGCAAGCCGCGAGTTTTTCGCGAAGACCTCAGTCATTGACGTGGCGGCCGGTTCTGGTTATTTTGCGCACCTGCTGCAGATTCTTGCTGGCCGGGATTTCCTGAAAATCTATGACGTTGCCGAGACATTCGATTTCGATCGCTTCTTCGTTGTAACGGCGAAGGCCTTGAATTGCCTTGATTTCAACACTTTTGACCTGATAATTCATGGTATAAGGATAGCCTTCGTCGTTGATGCTCCAGCTCTGTTCAGTTTCGAGCCCGCTGGCTTTGTTAGTTGCCAGTGCCGGTTGCAGAGTCTGGCCATCGACGACATCGTTGGTACAGTCTCTGAAAAAGTAGGTCAGAAATTTTTCTGGCGCACAGCCGGCGTTTGAGCTGTTGTCGGGCTTTATATACCTGTCGGGAAGATCGGTCGGAGCCAGTCCGGGCGCGAGATAGCGGTAGTTCGGGTTGTAAAAGCTGGCGATTCTTACCAGAATTTCAGGATCACTGCCACTCATTTTCAGGGGGACGTAAAAGAACCTGATGCGCCCGCTCGAATCTGATTCTTCAGGAATGATGCGTTTGTAGACTCCTGACAGACTCTGCACTTTTTGAAAGGCGGCCTGCCCATCTTCGTTGCGAAAGGGAAACTCGGTAAAATCGAAATAGGGGTTCTTGCCCTGCTTGAATTCTACGGCATCATAAAGCTCGGTCGGAAAAAGCCTGGCTTTGAGCAGAAAATGCTGCATGGCTGCGCGCGCCGCAAAGAAAGCCTGCTGGTCGCGTAAAGACAATTTGGTGCGCCCGGCGACGCTGCGATGATGAAACGACATCGAGCCGAACATTACCAGAAGGCAGAGAGCGAAGACCATGACAATGATTATCGCCATACCTCTTCTTTCTGTTATAAACAGCTTATACATCGATGTCTGCCTTTATAGTCATCAGGTGAATCCGGCGCATGCCGACTCCCTGCTGCTCAGGGGTTTTCAGATAAGCCTTTTCAATGTTCCACTGCACTTCGATGATCAGTCGTTTGAGTCCGCAGTATTTGAAATTTTCGTCGTTGGTATAGCTGACCATGCTTTTGGCCATGCGCTGGCTCATACGCGTTGCAGTCGGGTTTTCGAATCTGAAGGCGTCGGCATGCAACTTGTCGTAGCCTTCGTCACGATAAAAATTTTCGTGGTTTTCTGATACCTTTTTGGGAAGCTCTGTTTCAAAGAGATAATTGGTGCCGTCAGACATCTGGCTTACCGGGTTCGGAACGTATTTTATCTGATGCCAGGCCTGACTCTGCAATTTGGCGGGGTTCTTGAGAAAGCTGAATGTGGGCTCCGGGGCTGGAAAAGCGGCAAATTCAGCCGGTGGTTTGCCGGGATATTCATTGCCGATTCGTTTGAGTTCGGGCTTGAGAGCGGCTGATGTTACCAGCGAAGGAATGTCTTCGACGCGCAGAGTAATTTTGTAATGCTGACCGCGGGGATCGCTGATGATGATCTGGCAAGGCCAGCCGGCAGTAGTTTTTTCGCTGCCCGGATAAACTGTATTGATGAAACGGGTTGCCCAGTCTTCATCATATTTTTCGTAGCCCTCTACGCCGGCCAGATCGTCGATGCGGATATAGGCAGGTATTCCGGCCCGCAGCGCCTGAAAAGGTACATTGTCGAGCATCGCGTTGAGTGTTTCTGTGGCGCGACTGATGGCAAACATGCGCGAAACGTTGAAGTCGGTATCTGTAGCACTTTTCGTCATAAAATAGAAAACCGGCACCATGGTCGCTGCCAGTATCGCCATGGCGAGAACGATTTCGACCATCGAAAATGCGCGCCTGCATACGCTTGTGCGTTTGCTGGAAATTACGTATTTAGCCGTCTTTGTCATCATCAGATAAGTTAGCAGAAATACGGTTCTCTGTGCAAACATAATAGTAACACCTGTCAGTTTTTAGTCGTATAATTTATACGCGAGGACAGTGATAAATGTTAAAAGATATTCAAAATATCTGGTCATTGAATCGGCGTAGCTTTTTAAAAACGACTTCTCTATTGGCAGCTGCCGGTCTATGTGACGTCGGCCGGCGGCTTTTCGCTGGTCAGGAGAGCAATTTTCCTGCCGAATATGTGACATCTCTGCCGAACGGAAAATTGCAGTGCCTTTTGTGCCCGAACGGATGTGAGTTGTCTGATGGAGAAGACGGCAAATGCCGTGCCCGTGGTGTCAGAGACGGTCAGCTTGCCAGTCTGGTCTATGGTTTTCCCTGCGTCATTGCGGTTGATCCGGTCGAAAAAATGCCCCTTTTTCACTATCACGTGCATGGTCCTGCCCTGTCTATCTCTACAGCCGGCTGTAATCTCGTCTGTCAATATTGTCAGAACTGGCAGTTCTCACAGAAATCGCCGTCAGAGACCAGTAATTTTGCGATGAGTCCTGCAGATATCGTCATGCGCGCAATCGATATGCAGCTGCGCACTATCGGCTTTTTCTATACCGAGCCGACCATCTATATCGAATACATGAAAGATGTGGCGCGGCTGGCGAAGAAAAGCAATATTAAAACGATAATGGTTACCGCTGCTTATATCAATCTTGAGCCGCTTAAGGATCTCTTTGATCTGATCGATATGTTCGTTGTCGGTTATAAGGGGTTTTCTGAAGAATTTTATGCCGAAGCCATCGGTGGTAAGCTCGACCCGGTAAAGAAATCACTGGCTGCAATAAAGGAGTCAGGGCGCCATCTCGAAGTCGTTTCTTTGCTGATTCCTGGCAAAAACGACGACATGAAAGTATTCGAGGCCGGCGCCGAGTGGTTTGTTAAAAATCTCGGTACTGATGTTCCCTGGCATTTTTCGCGGTTTGTACCTGAGTTTATGCTCAAGAATCTGCCGCCGACGCCGAACGGGGTGCTCGAAACGGCGCGGGCTATCGCGATCAAAGCCGGGGTTAAATATGCGTATACCGGCAACAACCCTGGGCAGGAGGGCAACCATACCTACTGTCCCGGCTGTGGAAAAAAAGTGGTCGAGCGCCTTGGCTTCAAGGTTTTGCGCAGTTTTTTGTCGGCCGGAAAGTGTCAGGACTGCGGTTACCAGATTCCTGGCGTCTGGCTCGACGATCTGCCGAATGGCAATATCTGATAATCAGGGGGATACAGGCTTATGAAGAAGGCAATTATCGGGTTGGCGATTTTACTGTTCGCTGCAACCGCCGTGGCAGAGCCTGATGATTACATCAACGAGATGGGTGGAGTGGTGGAGGAGATTTCATTGCTTAACCTGTTACGCGGTCTCTATTTAAGCGAAGATCAGGCTAGAAAAATTTCGGCACTGGCGCTTGCTGCTGAAGAGATTAGAGCTACAGCCAGAACTGAGATTTCTCAGCTGAATGCACTGTCTTCTCTCAATCAGTTACGTGACGAGCTTTATACCGCCCTGGCCGAAGAGCCTCCGGCAATTCGCAGTGAGGTTGTCAAGCTCGACAACAGAGCCCACGAGCTTACCGGAATCGCTCTCGATAAAATTGCCAGGCTCGAAGATGAGGTGCGCAACGCTCTGACACATGGTCAGCAGAAGATAGTCTGGGAATTCGTGCCTTGTATTGTTCCTGAACTCGATTTCGAAAATCCCGTTAGAACTGGTCAGGCCGAAGCCAGCAGTCGTCTGATGCCAGCGCTCAAGCTTATCAGAGAGACACCAGAAGATATGTGGAAAAAACATGGTCAGGATTATCTCGATCATATTCTCAAGGTTACCGAGCAGGAAGTCGGCAAATTGACCGATGATACTCGCGAGGATCTGCGTCGTCGCCTGGTAAAGCATGCCTGGAAAATCCGAAGGATGAAAGAAGCTGATTTTATGATAAATCGGAATAAGCTGGCCGAAGACCTGCTACTGGTAAACCGCGAACGTACATTGCGCAGCGGTTATCGCATAACCGGCAAGATTTCGCGTTTTCTTCTCTCTCCGCATGCTGCCAGAGTATTGCCGAAATGGGTCTCGATACATTTTGAAAAAAAATCTGTCGTACCACAGGTTGATGAAGAGGTTTCTAATACTGCATCTGAAACCGTTCCCGCAATGACACCTGCTATCTCGACCGAACCGGCTACGATAAGTCCCGGTGGTGCGAAATTCGACAACTCCACTTTGCCGTCCGGCAAAGAAACGGTAAATGATGCAGATAATCAGTTCTGGTCAATTCAGGTGCCAAAATCGCTGGCAAGATTGGCTGAGACTCCCTATTATAACCACATCTATCACGCATTCGGGCGTGATTACAGCCAGGCGTTTTTTGATGAAGAAAACAGTTATGTTGATATTTATGATGTCATTATCGGGGCAGGTGTAATTCTTGAAGGCAGTCGACCTGAATATTACACGCTGACACCGGGTGAGCCCTGATAACGATGACTACTTTTGTCTGATTAGAATTGCCGCGCCACGTATGGTGCCAATCAGCAGATTACCATTTTCATCCAGGCATAAGGACTTGATATGACTTGCCGGCAGCCCATCGGCCTCTGTAAAGAATTTGCCGGGCTGGTTTTCCTGCCAGAGTTGAAGACCAGCCGGACTGCCTATCCATACCTGAACGCCATCTCGTTGTAGACAGGTGGCCGGGATCGCTTTTATGCCGTCAACCTTGCGTAATATTGACCAGTTTTTGCCATCGAACATAGCCAGGCCTCGACTGGTTCCGGCAAGAATGCGGTCATCGGTGTAGTCGCAGATGCTGAAAACTTCGCGGGCCGGAAACTTCGGAAATAGCCAGGTGTCAACATTCAGCTCGACGTTTGATTTTATTTCGGTGCGCAATCTCACTATGCCATTGCTGCTGCCGATCCAGAGATGGGTCAGCTGCATGAATACAGTTAACAGACTGTTGTCATAAAAATGCATGATTTTGTAGCTGCGAAAACTCGGGTTTACTGTTTCAACAAATCTGCTGACACCATGCTCTCTGTGTCCGAACCAGAGGTAATCGTCCTTGTCGACGTGCATGCTCACAATACGGTTGTTGAGCAGTCCAGGGGCATCAGGATCACGCAAGGTGGTCCAGCTGGTGAAATCATAACGAAAAAGGCCGAGGCCGCCAAATGTGGAGTTCTGGGCTGCCCATATTTCACCATTGCATATGCCAACCGAAGTTATGTTGCCCGCAGCGTTAAGCGGCGAGTTTTCTGGTGTGAACGTAAGAATTTTGCCATCACTTGTTTCGATAAACAGGCTGTTGTGCAACGCCCACACACGCATGCCCTGTCGCGCTGCAATGGCCCTGATTTCTTCATTGGCGATAAATGGATGCAAAACCCTGGAAATGACAAAGTCTTCGCTGGCGAAAACAGTTGTTATCAGAGAAAAAAAGAATGTCAGCATAGTGAGCAGCCGGCATATTCGCATGATTTGAGACCTCACATATAAAAATAAAGCCCCCATACGGGTATAATACCTGCATGGGGGCTTGAATTCAACAGATTATCGCATGTCAGCGATTGTCGATCGTTCTGGTTCTGAAGCTGGCCGGAAGCACGTTGATGTTGAACTTGAGTTCGCGTGACTCGCCGATGCCACCGTCTTTGGCGCGGTCATAGGCTTTAACCCGGAACTGATACCAGCCGGCAGCGCGAAAGATGTGATAAAAACTGATTTTGGGATCGAATTCGTTGAGTTCGAACTTATCAAGACCACTGCCGTCTTTTACTATCTTGTTGTTGCTTACGATCTGGCCGTCCTGCTCGAATTCGAGATCTTCGAACTTGCCTGTCGGCTGCTGATTCTCATTGAGAGCCTCGATTTCGACCTCGGTTTTGAGAATTCCGCGGAACGGAGTCAGGCTGTCGATGTTGTCGTAAGGAGCTATGCTGAAGCGCATGCGCTGGTCTTCGACCGGAATGCCGTTTTTATCGGGACCTTCGGGATCGGTCGGAAACATCGGCAGTTTTTCCTGAGTACCATCGACCTTGACCACCATCCACTCACTGCCGGTCATATCGATATCGCCGGCAACGCCGTCTTCACCATGATTTTTTACAGTGCCTGATCTTACGTCTTTGCTGACGAGCTGACCACCGGCTTCGATCGCTTCAACCGGCGGAATGCCGATTTTGTGAGTTACGCCGTTGTTCATGTCTTCAGCTTCAACGTTTATCAGAGGTTTGCTGAAGGCAGCGGCATCTTCGACCTTGATCAGAGAGCCGGCCGGGGCAGCATTGCCGCAGCAGTTGGAGACTTCCTGAGTCATCAGACAATCAGGCGGATGGCTCATTGAATCACCATAATAGAGTTCAGCCAGAGTCTTGCGGTTGCTGTCATCGACACCGGCGCTTGCGAGAACTTCACGCTCGGTTCCCGACATCTTTTTGCCGGCAATCGGGGTTGCGCTGTGATCGTTCCATTCTATCGAGTTGGTGGCGAAATGGCGAGGCAGAATGACGCGCTTGCCGGCGACAGTCCAAGAACCACTGGTTACTTCGATGGTCTGACCAGTTGCCGGGTCTGTCTTATTGACCGGTTTTTCGGTGTGCTGTGACGGAATGTTTTCGAGGGCAATCGGGCCGACGATACATCTGCCGAGATGCACTTCGAAGCCGATCGGCGCAAATCTTGTGGCTTCGCGGGAGCCTTCGCTCGAGCTGTCGATGAAGGTTTTCAGTTCCTGCATGGCGTTGCGGGCATCGACGGCGGCCTGCGAAGTTTTGCCGGCAAGTTCATCCATGATGTCAGCGTAGACCGACAATTCGGCAGAACTCTTCTTTTTCCAGGCTTCGTTGAGCTCGTTGGTTCGGGTTACCGGGTCGCCATTCTGGTAGAGGCAGTAGTAGACGACACCCTTTTCCCAGGCTTCGAGAAACTTTCCGGGCCAGCTGTTGGTGTAGCGGTCGGCAATGAATTTGTCACGCTTTTCCTGTGGCTGGTGTTTCCAGTACGGGTGATGTGATTCGTAGTATTCGCGCTCGCGTGAGCTGTAGGCGCGACCGACATAGGGGCCGTAAGCGCCGTTTGATTTGAGAACATAAAAGAACAATACTGCCTGCAGGTCACTGGCGCCATCATAGAACGGATTGGGCAGCTGGTAGAGTTCGTCGGGGCTGAACTGATATTCGAAATTGCTTGTGATTGCTGGCGACTCAGGTTGCAGGTCAGAATTCTCATTCTCATAGGCAACCGTCATCCCATCGGGTCCGCCGTTGTAGCCAAGATATTTGCCAACGACTCCCGGATAAACAGAGCCCTGAGGATTGAGAAAATCCTGCGCGATATCGGGGTATGAGTAGTCTTCGATGTAAACCATGCTGTAATCGGTGAATTCATTGTAGGTTTTGCCATCGATCTCGGCGGTGAGATTCCAGGAGTCTTTGAGCACGTCTGGAATGGGTTTGGTGGTTTTGTTGGCGCCTTCAGGACCGAACTTTACAAAAGCGCTGTCATCAGGTATCGCACCAAGATTGGCAGTGCCGGGAATATCTCCGTCGGGGTTGGCAGTGCCTACGGCAGCCTCAGGATAACCGTTGCCTGAAGTCGATGGAGCTGGAATTTCGGCGCGTTCATAGGTCATGATCATGCCAACCTGCTGCAGAAATCTTGAACCGGCAACGTCGTCACGGCCGCGAATGCCTGAGTCGAATGAGGTAGAGTGTCTGTTGACGAACAGTTTTTTGTCGGGAATATCGCTTTCGCTCTTGGCTCCGGTTGCCATTTCCTTGAAAAATTGGGCATTGACCAGATTTGGGCGCAGAAACGGTGTCCAGACTGCACCGCCGGAAGTGCCGTTTTTGTTGCCGTTGTCGAGATCTTTTTTTCTTTCGTCTGGCTGTTCAAAGAACCAGTGATATTTTACGTTGCGGTAAACATAGAACTTGTTGGAAGATTTTTCTTTGACGATGAAGGGAAACTTGTCTTTGCCGGCGCCAGTATTGCGATAGATTAGAGTGGCATCGGTCAGCATGTTGGCCTTATTCTTGACTACCGGCTGAGGCTCGTACATCGGCATCCAGACAGCTATTTGTGCTTCCGGTTTGTCAGAGTAGCCAGGTACGCGTTCGATGTTCATGCCGTCAGCAAGCGGGCCATCAGCTTCGAACTTTGAATCGAAAGGCCTGATCAGTGACTGCGGAAAATAACTCGATTCTTTGCCGGGGGTTACCTCAACCGCAGATAGTGGCAGGGTTGCGGCCAGGCCGATCAGTAAGAGAAAAACGATACAGAACGGTCTTTGTACATTATTCGATCTCATAACTCCTCCTGAGTTGATGTTGATACCCTCAATTGGTCTTGAGCTGACTCTGAATGAGCGCTTCAAATTCGCGGGCTCTTCTGATACCTTCTTCGTTTTCGTAAAGCCAGCGCTTTATCGCTGGAGCATCTGTAGAATCAGGCATTTTGGCCAGATAGTCCTGAAAATAGCTGTAGGCAAATTCCTGATTGGCCATGGCCCGGTAGACCCGGCTGAAGCGAGGCCGATCGCGAACCAGCAGATTGCCTGGAAACGACTCATGACCTCTGCCAGAATAAAGCTGGCCAAGTCTCAATTTGGCCCGATAGGCGACTTCGTCTTCATACAGCGCGAGCAGGCTGTATATCTGCATGGCTTTTGCCGGGTATTCATCGAGTTCGAGAAAGACTGCCTTCCAGAATTCAACCCTCGGGTCGCCCTTCACTATGCTCTCGCATTTTGTCAGGTGCAGATTGGCCCGGTAATCGCCGCCACGCGCCAGAATTTCGAGCAGTCCGAGGTTAACGTCAAAACTGTCCGGGTTCATTTCGTAGGCAAGATTGAACATTACCAGAGCGAAGCCGGTATTGTCATTTTTGAGGTAGGCCTTGCCAAGACTTACCAGCGGGAGAAAGCTGTCTGGCCATTGCGCCCGGGCTTTTTGCAGAATCTCTATTGCTTTGGCAAACTGATTCATACGCTGATAGACATCGCCAAGACCAAGATAAGCCATCATGCTGTTCGAATCGAGCTTAATCGCCTTTTCGTAGTCTTTTACCGCCTGCTGGTATTTTTTGTTTTCGGTTGCCAGCTGGGCTGAAAGAATCAGCAGATCTACGTTTTCCGATTCTTTATTGAGTAAAGGCGAGAGTATGGTCTCGGCCTTTGCCAGATCGGGTTTGCCTGCGTATATGCATGCTCTGGCCCAGGCAGTCTGTTGCTTAATCGTCAGGTCGGTTTTTCCGGCCTTTTCGAGAGCAGCGTAGACGCGCATCGCTTTTTGATAATAGCTGCTGCCGACAAGTTCAAGAATATCGGCCGTCCTGACCAGCAGTTCGATATTGTCAGGTTCGACGTCAACTGCGGCCAGAAGCTCATCTGCCGCTGCCTGAGTATGGCCGGTGTCTATGTGCATCATTGCCTTGCGGTAACTGTTGCGTGCTCTCTGGTCCTTCAGGCTGGCAAGATCGTAAACATTTTTTTCGCTGTCGGCAGGCTGTTGTTGCGGAGCAGCTGGTTCGGGTTGCTTGTCGGCAGGCTGTTTTTCGACCGGCGGCTTTTCTGCCGGCTGCTTTGTCGATGTCTCGTCTTTTGTTCCGGCAGTTACGGTGGTGGTGACCGGTTCTTCTACCGCAGCACTGAAATCTGTCTCAGGTGCTTTGCTGTCGTGTTCTGTAACAGGCCTGGATGTCTGCGAGAGTTCACGCAGTTTTTTGGCGCGCTCGAGTGCCTTGTCAGCAAGATCGATACGTCCGAGTTTTCGCAAAGAAACGCTGAAGAGATACCAGGCTTCGGCATGCCGCGGGTGATCTTTCATTTCGTCTTTTCGCTGAGTCAGAAGCTTGTTGAAAAGCTCTGCCGACATCTGAAACTTGCCGGTCTGTATCAGCGCTTTGCCCGATTCTATGTTCAGTTCAATGTCGTCGCCGGCAAACCCTGCATATGAAGCGAAGGTAAACAGGCCGGCAAGCACCATTACGGAAAATTTTGCCACCTTCATCACTTGTTCTCCTCAAGACCATTGTCGCTGAAAAAATATTTCAGGGAAAAGTTTGTACCGTTATCTGATACATAGATTTTACCATCAGTCGTGCCAATAAAACATCTGTTTTTTCCATCTGCTGCTGCGCATTTTGCGTTGGCAATCGAAATGTCAGACCTTTGAATTCTGTCGTCTGTTATCTGCCAGATACTCTTGTCGCCGATTATAAGTGTTTGCTGGCCGGTCGGGAGTATAAAATGAATCATTCCGTCTATTGCCGGTATTCTTGTTGGTTCCCGGCCTGGCTTCAATTCGTAGAGTCCGTGTCTGGTGGTTGCGATGAGAAGGCGATCCTTATCGATCGCCAGATGGTTCACTCCGCGGTTCAACTGACCGTATTGCGGTCGCCATTCAGATATCTCCAGGCCGGTCGAATAGAGGCCGGTAGAAGTTCCCAGCCAGAGTTGGTTCTGCCATTCGATAATCGAGTTGACCCAGGCGAGGTTTACCGGCTGTGTGGGACTGACCGGAGTCCAGCGGTTGCCTTTCAGGTAAGCGCTGCCGCTGCCTACAGAGCCGATTAAAATGCTTCCCGAGGCGGTTCTGGTCAGCGCGTGCAGTTTGCTGAAGCCTTCGTGCTGCACAATATGTACGATCTGATCAGTATTGGTGTTAATTCTGATACACCCGCCGCCGGCGGTGGCAACCCACAGGCTGTTGCCGTCAAACAACAGATTGTTGATCATTGGATATGGCTGTTGAAGGGTGTCATCGTAGAATCTGGTGATCTTCTCTTCGTCAATCACCCACAGACCTCTGCCAAAACTGGCTACCCAGATTCGCCCCCGCTGGTCAAAAGCAATGCTGCGAACGGTCGCATCGTGATTGGCAAATTTTGTCTCTGCGGCGGCTGTTCTGCACTGACACAAAAGAGCTGGCAGCAGAACTGATGTCATCGCCAGTGTTATAACCAGAAATCGTTTTCCGGATGCCGTCATTTCGACATGCCCTCTCTGAAATGAATCATGGTGCAGCTGCTTTCGCTCAGATTTCTGCTTTCCGTACATCTATACGATCAGATGTTAACTAAAGTTACATCGAATTGAAAACTATCTGGCAATACTTGGCAAAAATGCTGCACAATAAATCAGGCATACGAACAGATCCAGCTCTGACTGCTGGATTTGTGCATCGTGACTGTAGATTCTTCTTACAGGCAGTGACGGCAAAGAAAGTTGCCCGACCATAATAAATGATTGAGTTTTTCTGATGTTTTATGTATCTTGACAGTGGCCGGGGGGTATGCTAGTATTTGCTACCCTGATCATATCCGGGGAATAGCGTCTATTCCTCATCATTCGGAGGCATTTTATGCAATTTGTTATCAAAGGCAAAAATCTTCAGCTTACTGATGCGCTCAAAGACTACGCAGAAAAGAAGTTGACGACAATCACCAAATACTTCGACCACATCGTCGAAGTCGATGTTACCCTTTCTGTAAAAGATTCAAAAGATCTCAGTCGCAGCAGAGTTTGCGAAGTTACCGTGTGGGCAAAGTCTATCGGCAACCCGATTCACGGCAAATCAGCTTCCGAAGACCTTTATGCTTCAATCGACATGGTCGCCGAGAAAATCGAGCGCCAGGTCAAGAAGTTCAAGGAAAAGATCACCGGCCGCCGCAGAAGCAACAAGGGTGCCGACAAGCAGGCAACTCACAGCGTACTGTCGTTTGGCGAAGATTTTGCCAGCCGCACCGAACAGGCACCCGAAGAAAACAAGCCCAAAATCGTTCGCAGCGGCACTTTCCCGATGCGCCCGATGTTCTCTGACGAAGCCGCCGAACAGCTCGACCTGTTCAACCAGGACTTCTTCGTTTTCTCCAATGCCGAAACCAACAGAATCAACGTGATTTATCGTCGCAGCGATGGTAACTTCGGCCTTATCGAGCCCGAATACTAAACGATAACCAACCCCTGACCGGGATGCAGGAGGAGTTTTGGAACTAAGCGAATTTATATCACCCCAGCTTACCAAGTTGGAATTGAGTTCCACCACCAAGCTCGATGCCATTAAAGAGCTTATCGATATGCTCGATACTGCCGGCTATCTCACCGATGCCGACGCTTTTCTGAAATCTGTCCTCGAAAGAGAAAAAGTCGGTTCTACCGGCATTGGCAAAGGTATTGCCATTCCTCATTCGCGCACGGCAACCGTCAGAGAAGTAGTTGTTGCAATTGGCCGGTCGAGCACCGGCATAGAGTTCGAAGCACTGGATAACCGCCCGGTGCATCTGGTATTTCTGATCGCAGCTCCGATCGAGTCGGGCGGCCTTTATCTCAAGGCGCTGGCAAGATTGTCGAGACTTCTGCGCTACCAGGAATTCAGAACCGAACTTATGGAAGCCGAGTCGGTAGATGAAGTTATCAAGATTATCTCTGCCGAAGAGAAATAGTTCAATGGCGATGTTCTCGCCTTAACAGGCTTGAATAGCAGCTGATCGTGTTTTTCTGGCGCGCGCCTTTACCGGGGCCGCGCCTTCTATGTTGAAAGGGGCCACAGCATGTTCGAATGGCTGTATAAATTCATCAGATTTTTCATTCCAGATTTCAATGCCCGTGAACTGGCGAGGCTCGATGACACTCTCGAAGAAGTAAATGCTCTTGAAGAGCATTTCAAGGGTCTTTCCAACGAAGAACTGGCCGGCATGACTCTGAAGTTCCGGCAGCAGCTGTTCGAAGGCAAGTCAATAGATGACATCAAGGCCGAAGCCTTTGCGGTTGTACGCGAGGCCGCCCGGCGTGTTCTGAACATGCGCCATTATGATGTGCAGATTCTCGGTGGTCTCGCCCTGCACGAGGGCCGCATCGTCGAAATGAAAACCGGTGAAGGTAAAACTCTGGTCGCCACGCTGCCGCTTTATCTCAACGCTCTCGAACTGAACCCTGAATGGGTTGAACTCGCTGAAGAAGAATTCAAAGACAAAGCGGTCGAGTTCAAACCGCTGATGAACGATAATGGCCTGATGGTGCCGGTTGGCCGTGGTGCTCTGCTGGTAACGGTCAACGATTACCTCGCCCGCCGCGACTCAGAATGGATGGGCCGGGTCTATAAATTTCTCGGCCTCAGCGTCGGTCTGAACGTGCATGGCCTTAACTCCGAAGAAAAGCGCGCCGCTTATGCTGCCGACATAACTTACGGTACCAACAACGAATTCGGCTTCGACTACCTGCGCGACAACATGGCTCTAAGCCTTGCTGACTGCGTGCAGCGCAGTGAATACAACTACTCGATCGTCGACGAAGTCGACTCGATTCTTATCGATGAGGCGAGAACGCCGCTGATTATTTCTGGTCCGGCTGAAAAGGCGACTTCGCTCTATTTCATTTTCGCCAAGGTCGCCCGTGAAATTCTCAAGCCAGAGGTCGATTATATAATCGACGAAAAGCATCATGGCGTTTCGGTTACCGAAACCGGTATTGCCAAGGTCGAAAAAGCACTGGGCATCGAGAATCTTTACGACAACAACAACATGGATCACGTGCATCATCTGCAGAATGCGCTCAAGGCAAAGCACTTTTTCCATCGCGATAAAGAATACATCGTCAGACCGCGTGAAGACGGCCGCGGTCAGGAAGTCGTGATTGTCGACGAATTCACCGGCCGCCTGATGTTCGGGCGCCGATATTCTGACGGTCTGCATCAGGCTATTGAAGCCAAAGAAGGCGTGCCGATTCAGCAGGAAAACCAGACCCTTGCTTCGATCACCTTTCAGAACTATTTCCGCCTCTATCGCAAACTCGCTGGTATGACCGGTACCGCTGAGACTGAAGCCAAAGAATTCAAGGAAATCTATAAGTGCGAAGTCGTGGTCATCCCGCCGAACAAACCGTGCGTGCGCCAGGATCTCGCCGATGTCATCTACAAGACGGTCGCCGAGAAATTCGAGGCGATTGTCGAACACATTATCGAAATCAATGAGAGCAGACAGCCTGTGCTGGTCGGAACAATCTCGATCGAAAAGAGCGAGCTGATCGCTGCCATGCTGCGCAAACGCGGCATCGAATGCCAGGTGCTCAACGCCAAGTATCATGAAAAAGAAGCCGAGATCGTTGCTCAGGCCGGGCGCGAAGGCAGCATAACCATAGCTACCAACATGGCTGGTCGTGGTACTGACATTCTTCTTGGCGGTAATCCCGAAATGCTGGCCAAAGACGAACTCGGCCACAGCGAAGGCGAAGAATACCTTGCAGCTGTCGCCAGATACCGGCAGCAGTGCGAGGCCGAAAAACAGCGGGTTATCGAAGCCGGTGGTCTGTTCATTCTTGGTACAGAACGCCATGAATCGCGCCGTATCGACAACCAGCTGCGTGGTCGCGCCGGCCGTCAGGGCGATCCGGGCGCCAGCCAGTTCTATCTGTCACTCGAAGACGATCTCATGCGCCTGTTTGGTTCGGTCAACATCGCCGGCTGGATGGAAAAGCTCGGCTGGGAAAAGGGGGAACCGATAGAACACCCCTGGATCTCGAAGTCGATCGAAAGTGCTCAACGCAAGGTTGAAGCTTACCATTTCGATGTGCGCAAGCACGTTCTCAAATACGACGACGTCATGAATCAGCAGCGTACTGTGATTTATCAGGAACGCCGCAAGGCTCTCGAACAGGAACATATTTACGACGACCTTCTGTCGATGATCGACGAAGTCATCGAAGACGCGGTTGGTAACGCCCTCAACCCCGAAGTCGATCCTGATGATTACGATTACAATGCGCTGGCTGACCAGCTCAAGAAGATTTTTCCGATCGATGCTGAGGGCGGGGACCCGCACAAGGCACAGCCTGGTCAGCTCTGCTCATATTCGCGCGAGGAGCTGATCAACGAATTGCGCCGCCGGGCACTTGACAAGCTGGCGGCCAAACGGGCTGAGCTTGGCGAACAGGACTTTTTCAGCATGCAGAAATTCCTGCTGCTGCAGATTGTCGACAGCAAGTGGAAAGACCATCTGCACAACATGGATAACCTTCAGGACGGTATTCACCTGCGCTCGTGGGGTCAGCGCGACCCGCTGGTCGAATACAAGATCGAAGGCTTTCAGATGTTTCAGAACATGATCGACAGCATCAAGGAAGACCTGTTGTATTACATGTACCGCGTGTCCTATTCACGGGCGGAAGAACGCGAAGCCCAGGAAAAGAAGGAACAGGAAGTCTACTATAACCGCGGTGACGAAGCAGAAGAAAAGCCGAAAGCACCGGTTCGTGCCGACGACTCGGTCGATCGCAACGCTCCGTGCCCCTGTGGCAGTGGCAAGAAATACAAGAAGTGCTGCGGCCGATGAACGGCTGACTCTCGATCTGCCTGCTCTGCAGCCTGATGCAATTTTGCCGGGCTGGTTGTATAATGTCTGTACATCTCTGGTTACGGATAGGATTTGTATGTTGCGCATCAGGCAAAAACGGGCAGCTGTCTCTCTTGTAGAAGTAATGATCGCAATGGCGATTTTGTCGACGCTTGCGCTGCCGATGGGAATGTTTCTGGTTGAGCAGATGCGTGGCAGTTCGCAGCTAGGCGACTATTACCAGATTCTCAATCTGCTCGAAGAGAAGCTCGAAATTGCCCTTGAAATGCGATTTCAGGATATTCCGGTCGGTGAAATCAAAGATATGCTGGTTGAGTCAGAGGGCAGTCGCGGTCTTGATCTGCGCCCGGCCGAAGTTGCCCGCAATCTTGTGACTTTTCGAATGCGCAGCGAATTGCTGCCGGTAAGTCTGTCGGCACTTAAAAGTGCGGCATCGAGTGAATTGCAGTCGATAGTCGCTGAAGATGGCATGAAAAGAATCGAGATTTTTGCAGAATGGGGCGAAAAGCGACAGCACAGTCTCAATCTTGTCGCTTACCGGGCTAATCTGTGAAAAACCACTTGTTTAACTGCAGAAAGGGGCTGGCTTTACCAATCATACTGGGACTGGTAATGTTTCTGGCCATCTGGATCGGCTCGCTGGCCTGGTCGATGACCAACGCCCGCAGTCGTTTTCAGCAGGTTCACAAGGCCCGCAAGGCCTATTTTATGGCACGTTCTGGACTGCAGCATTTTATGTTCAAACTTAAAATCCTGCAGAGACAGGGGTTTGAGTCGATGCGTGCGCTTGAGCAGGCCAATGAAGATGAAAAAAAAGTTCTCTATTCTGTCTTTTTACAGGATATAATAGTACCGCCGGATAATTCGTATTCAGGCGAACGTTATGATTACCGGGTCAAGGTATTCAATATCGAATCGGTTGATTACGACAATTCCCGCATTACCATGCAGGTCGAGACTGAAGGCAGTTTCGGCGGGCAGAAGAACAGTATCAGCAGGCTTATCCGTGTCAGCAGATAAGCATTAATTTCAGGAGGTATAAACCGTGGATTTCGAAGTAGTCGAAAAAATACGCGAAATGAAAACCCGGCTCTCCGGCATCGGGAGCCATCTTTGACCTGCCCAATAAAAGGCTGGAAATCGAAGAACTTGAGTCGACGACACTGAACCCCAATTTCTGGAACGACCGTAACCGGGCCCAGGCGATCAGTCAAAAAATCGCCGATCTCAAAAAGTCCTGTGACACTTACGAGTCGGTGCAGAAAGAATTCAACGATACCGTCGAACTGATGGAACTGGCTGAAGCAGAAAATGACGATGCCATGTTCCACCAGCTCTATTCACAGCTCGACCCGATAAGCCATCGTATTGACGGTCTCGAACTGACCACCTTTCTGTCTGAACCTTATGATAATTCAGATACTTACCTGTCGATCAAGCCGGGCGCCGGTGGCACTGAATCGAGTGACTGGGCCTCGATGCTTTATCGAATGTACCTGCGCTATATCGAGAGTGCCGGCTTTAAATACGAAGTGCTCGATCTGCAGGATGAAGAGCATGGCATTAAATCTGCTACTGTAAAGGTCAGGGGGCCATATGCCTACGGCTATCTGAAAGGCGAAAAGGGCGTTCATCGTCTTGTGCGCATTTCGCCGTTCGATTCGAACGCGCGACGGCACACCAGCTTCACTGCTGTAGATGTTCTGCCGGTTCTGCCAGATGATGTCGATGTCGAGATCAGAGATGACGATCTCAAACTCGATTTCTTCAGAAGCTCAGGCGCCGGCGGTCAGCACGTCAACAAAACGAGCAGTGCTGTGCGCATAACCCATATGCCGACGGGTATCGTAGTTGCCTGCCAGATCGAGCGCAGTCAACACCAGAACCGCGAAGTTGCGCTGGGTATGCTCAAGGCGAAACTGTATGAACTGCAGCAGCGCGAAAAGCAGAAAGAAATCAAGAATCTGCAGGGCGATATGAAAAATATCGCCTGGGGCAGCCAGATTCGTTCTTACGTTTTTTGTCCTTACACTCTGGTCAAAGATCTACGCACCGGTGAGCAGACCTCTGATGTGCGCCGGGTGATGGATGGCGATCTTGAGCCCTTCATCAAGGCTTATCTTAACTGGCACGCTAATGGCGAAAAACCTCTTAATATAAGCGAAGCTGAGTAAGGAGCGAATTATGAAGCTGAGCAGGCGTATTCTGAACGGTATGCGGCGCGGCAGCGCAATGTTTCTGCTGATGACCGTTGTCGGCGTTCTCTACATCTTTGGTATGCTGCTGATCAACTACATGACGCAGGAGCGTACGCAAACCGCCAAGCTCGGCGAAAATCTGCAGGCTTTCTGCCTGGCTGAGGCCGCGATCGAAAAGGCAATGCTCAAGATGCGCGAGCTTTTCAACGAAAAGCTGCTGTCTGACGAGGGTGAGGTTAACGACGACATCCTCTCTCTGCTCGACATCGACCGCGCCGAAAACTTCAGCCTGCGCGTCAAAATCCAGGATGGCGAAGTTATCGAAGGCGGTAGTGCCGAGGTGCTGGTCGAAGTCAACAACCTGCGTCTCACCCCTTTCAAAACCTATATTGATGAGTATGAAGACGTTCCGCCTTCGCTCAAGGTTTATCGCAAGGAAAACCGCGACACTTACGCCGACAAGGCGCTGGGTGGCTGGGAAGGCCTGCTGCGCTTCGAAGCGGTCGGCAAATACCGCAACGCCGAGAAGAAGCTCGAAGTGATTCGCGAACTCAAGGTGACCGATCTGACGCCGCCCGCCGAGAATTATACGCTATTCGTGGCCAGTCGCAAAGATGAATATCTACGCCACGGCGAATTCAGATGCCGTAACTGGAGCATCGTGCGAGACCTCAAGGCTTTGATCGACGACCTTGCGATGAAGACCAAGAACGCGTTTCAGGAAACTCTCGGTAACACAGCCAGCGACTACTTCTGGGAACCGAATATGGCAAGCAACGTCAGCTTTGAGGGCGAGATCAAAGTCAGAATTCTCAAGGTCATCCGCAAGCTGGTCATGTCGGTATCTGACCTCAAGGTCAAGGATTTCGTCGATCTGTCGATCGGCAAACTGCACCCATATCTGTGGGGCAAGATTCGCACCAATGGCCGGCTGCATGTATATCTGCCGTTTTTTGCCGCTGACGATATCATCAATTATTTCGAAGATAACTCGATTTTCTCGCATCAGCGGCCTGAAATCGGCTATCTCTTCTGCAACAATCAGCTGCACGACCCTTATCTGAGCAAATATACCTACTACGAGGGCGAAATCATCAGATACTATCAGAAGCTGAAGCCATACGTTCTCGGCATTACCGAGACGCCTTATCCGAGCTCTGACCCTTATACCATCAACACCAAGTTTGACTTTGTTTCGCGCAACCCCGATAAGCTTGAGCCCATGCAGCTCGACCGCATAAAAAAGAATGCCAAGGATTACTGTCACGAATTTATCGAAAAAGACCTCATACTTGAAGGAACCTATTCAAAGCCAGCAACCATCATGGGGCTGATATTCGTGCAGGGCAATCTTTACATTGGCGGCCGCATTTCCGGCAAAGCCATGATCGTGGCCAATGGCGACATTATCATAACCGACAACGTCGTTCAGGACAGTGCCGCTTCGTTTTTGTCTCTGGTTTCGCTCGGCGGTTCGGTAAAATTTGCACGTGAGCTCAAAGATGCCAAAATCGAAGCCGCCATATATGCCAAAGACAGCATAGTTGGCGGCGAACAGCTGAATATCTTCGGTAATCTGGCCGTCGACTCGCTGAATCGTCAGAAAGGCGAAGAAGGTGCTTTGATCATGCCGAAAAAGGTGTTGATCAATTATGATTCGAAGCTCAAAAGCGAAGTTGGCAGCAACGTCTGCTTCAACATCTCAGATCTGATTACGACCATGCGTGATCTCTGACCGGTTCAGTCCGGGTAGGCTGAGATGAATTCGAACGAAGGCATGCGCACCAGCTGGCCGAGATCATTGATGATGTCGTAGAACTTCCAGTCGGTGGTGCCGTTGAAGGTAATCATCTGTCCTTCGCGGGCAAATGGCGGAAAACCGCCGCGCCTGGTTGCCAGCAGAAAAGTCGGCTGGTTGTTGAAGTGGCTGTTGAGGCGATAATCGTTGCGATCGCGACTCATCGCGTCGAGTTCGTCCTGGCTGAGTTCTTTGATCATCAGCAGAAAATCGCGGCCATGCCGGGTGATCTTGCGGGCAATGTAGCCGCGCCATTCAACCGTTATCGGGCCGGTAAAGCGGGTTTTGAAGTTGATGTCGTTGAGCTGCCAGTATTGCAGGTTGGTGCCGGCGAAATTGCCACGGGTAGTTGTAAAGCCTTCGCGGGCTGGGCGTTGCTTTTCTTCGGCTTCACGTATTTTAAAACGGGCGACTTCGAGTTTTCTCACCGCATCGCGGCGCGAATTTTCGTTCAGGTTACCGGTTTCGAGTGCCTGACTGAACAGGTTGGCGGCTTCTTCGAATTTGTTGGTAGTGAACGCATGATTGCCGCGCAGATAAAGATCGTTAGCCAGATTGCCGGCTGATTCACTCAGACGCATCTGCAGATTGGGATTGCCAGGATTCATGGCATTGGCGCGGGCGTAATATTCTTTGGCTTTTTCGGGGCTGCCCATGGTTTCGTAGACACGAGCCATTTCGAGAGCTACCGAAGCCTGGGGTTTAACGACGTAGTAGATCTGATAGTTCTTGATTGCGTCTTCGAGCAGATTAACCCGGGCATAGTTGCGACCAAGCAGATAGTAGGCATCGTAGAATTTGTCATCGACGCGCAGGCACTCTTCAAGATGCTTGATCGATGCGAAAAGATCGCCTTTTACGCTTAATGCTTTGCCTATGAGAAAATGTGCGCGCGGGCTGTCGGGGTTGCTCTGCAGTATGTTTTCGAGCGCAGCGACGGCTTCATCGGTTTTGCCGCTGTCGAGCAGGTTTTCGGCACGTTGTTCACCAGCCGGTTTTGACGCCTGGGCAGTCGCTCTGAGGGGTAATGGTGGCAGCTTCAAATCCTGGGTGCTGACCCGGCCAGTAGACTGTATCGGAGGCAGAGTCGGGGTTGCCGGCTGAGTAACGACTCTGGCCGTCTGGGTTGGTGGCACCGGGCGCGGTTGAGCCGTCTGCGGTGCTGGTTGCTGTGTGATGACACGTGCCGGCTGAGTCTGTTGCGGCGGTTCGTAGCGAACTACCGGAGCTGGCATTGATTGCTGGGGCTGTGCTTGTTGTGCCGGCGTCTCAGTCTGGGCGCTATAAGCTCTGATGCGCTTCAGTTCGACCGTGCATCTGGCGATGCCACGCCGGGCAGCGACCATCGAGGTGTCGAGCGAAGCGGCAAGGCGGTATTCCTTGAGAGCTTCTTCAAAATTACCGGTGAGTTCGAAAAGACGACCAAGATTGAAATGTACTCCGGGATGTCGAGGAGACTGCTCATATGCCTGTTTCAAAGCCTGGTGCGCCTGTTTGTAGCGCTGCTGATAGATATGATTGACTGCTTCTTCGACGAGAATATTGGTATTGTCGAAAGCCAGAAGCGGCAGGCTGCCGGCAGCGGCCAGTGCGGCCGAAAGCAGCAGGGTTTTTAACTTGCCCGGATATTTCATTGGCAACGTCCTTTAAACTTGATCAGGCTTTTTTGACTAGCCTTCTGATTATATGCTATTATCGTTTTTGAAACAAACCTGATGGAGGTCGGCATGTCTATTTTTCGTTTTGTCTGGTGGGCAGTCATAATCAGTATCTGTGCTTTTGCCGGTTACATCTACGGCTATCTCGCCGAGTAACCTGCGCTGACATCGACCCGGTGTGCCTCTAAGGGCCTGATCTACAGGCTCTTTTAATGAGGCGGTGCCGGGTTTTATTCTGTTCTGGTCAGGCGATTGAATTTGCCGTGCTTTTTCAGCAGTTCGATGTACTCGGCCTGCAGCTCGGCTACCCCGAACAACGCGGCGGTGAGAAAATCTTCGCGGCTGTAACCGTGTCGGCGTGTGAGCTCACTGAAACTCTGACCCTCAGCGAGCTGGTCAAGAATTTTCTCAGAGGTCGTCAAAGTTCTGGCCATTTTTTTCTCCTGCATAGAATATTCTTAAATAAAATATCGGCAATATGCAACCGGTTGGCCTGTATTTTTAGTTATTATTGTCAGGCGCCTGTGATATTATCAGAACCTGAAAAACTAAACCAAGCATGGAGGAGCCCATGGCACTCACACTCTACAATTCAATCAACCGCCAGAAAGAAGAATTCGTGCCGCTAGAGCCCGGTCATGTCGGCATCTATGTCTGCGGTCCGACGGTATATGGCCCGCCGCACCTCGGTCATGCCAAGAGCTATATCACCTTCGACGTTCTGGTAAAGCACCTTCGCCAGTCAGGCTTCAAGGTTCGCTATGTACAGAATATCACTGATGTCGGTCACCTTACCGACGATGCCGATGCCGGCGAAGACAAGATACAGCGCCAGGCCCGTCTCGATCAGGTTCATCCCTGGGAGATCGTTGACAAATGGACGCGGCAATACATGAACGATATGGAAAAGTTGCGCGTCGCTCACCCGAACTTCTATGTGCGTGCCAGTCAGCATATTGGCGAGCAGATCGAAGCAGTGCAGAAACTGGTCGAAAAAGGCCATGCTTACGTGGTTGACGGCAATGTCTATTATGATGTTGAGTCGTTTCCCGAATATGGCAAGCTTTCCGGGCGCCGCCTCGAAGAGCAGAAAGAAGCGGTGCGCGTCGAATCACGCAGCGACAAAAAAAATCCGCGCGACTTCGCACTCTGGAAAAGAGCCGAGCCCGGCCACATTCTTAAATGGAACTCACCCTGGGGCCCCGGCTACCCTGGCTGGCACATTGAATGCTCGGTAATGGCCACCAAATATCTCGGCGACACTTTCGATATTCATGGCGGCGGGCTCGAAAACAAGTTTCCGCACCATGAATGTGAAATCGCTCAGTCTGAAGCGCTCAATGGCGTTCCATTCTGCCGCTACTGGGTTCACAATAACATGGTTACCGTCGATGGTATCAAAATGGGCAAGTCGCTGGGCAACTTCAAGACCTGTGAAGATCTTCTGGCCAGGCACTCACCAGAGGCTCTGCGCGCTTTCGTGCTCACCACCCATTATCGCTCGCCATCCAACTATACTGAAGAAGCAATTTCGGCGGCAGCCAGCGGTCTTGGCCGTCTGGCCCAGCTGCAGACAGCTCTGCTGGAAATCATCGAGAAAAATGTCAGTGCCGGGGCAGCTGATAATGAAGCCGAAAAGCTTTGCAGCGAAGTCGATGCAAAAATTCGTGAGCGCCTCGACGACGATATCGACACACCAGGCGCAATTGCCGGGTTATACAGCTTTGTAACCGAAGTTAACCGTTTTATCGGCGCCAGTGCCCTGTCAGCGAATACGGCAAAACTTATTTTGTCGATTATTCAGAAATGGGGTGGAGATGTTCTCGGCATTTTGCCTCCGGCAGCCGGTAAAAATGAGGATGTTGATATAGCACCCGTGATGCAGATGCTCATCGAACTGCGCCAGGAAATGAAAGCCGCCAAAAAATACGACGTAGCCGATGCGATTCGCAACCGTCTTAAAGATGCGGGCATTCTGATCGAAGACACCCGCGATGGGGCCCGCTGGAAGCGGATTTAACCGTGGAAGTCAACAAAACACAGTTTGGTGGCTCAGACAGCTTCAATCTCGGCAGTCCCTGGAACGCTGATGAAGTGGCACATCTGCCTGCCCGCACTCTTGCCTATATTGGCGATGCCGTGTATGACCTGGGTCTGCGTCTTGCCCACGTGCGCAGTGGTATCGACAACGCCGGCCGTCTGCATGATTCGCTGGTCGGGCATGTGAATTCATCAGCTCAGGCAAAGATCTTCGACATGATATTCGCCGAACTCGACGAAAACGAGCAGCAGATGGTAAAAACCTGGCGTAATGCCAAGACTCCGGCGCGTTATGGCTCTGGCACCCGGGCAGAATATGCTCGTGCTACCGCTCTCGAGGCCTGGGTGGCCTGGCTGTTTCTGACCG